>OLFX01000249.1_pt1 | contig 92637 bp, 80 predicted proteins | sample 1605091 | NCBI WGS metagenome assembly OLFX01 (sample SAMEA3888906, study PRJEB22519) | human gut metagenome | biome: human gut; feature: human-associated habitat; material: faeces | place: Denmark | collected 2012 | reverse complement strand
CGTCCCCGAAGAGCCCGTCGTCCCCGAGGAGCCCGTCGTCCCCGAGGAGCCCGTCGTCCCTGACGAGCCTGTCATCCCGGAGGAGCCCGTTGTCCCCGAGGAGCCCGCCGTCCCCGAGGAGCCCGTCGTCCCTGAGGAGCCCGTCATTCCTGCGGAGCCTGTCCTCCCCGAGGAGCCCGTCGTCCCTGAGGAGCCCGTCGTCCCCGAGGAGCCCGTTGTCCACGAGGAGCCCGCCTTCTCCGACATGCCCCCCATTCCCCCGGAGCCGCCCGTCTCCGACATGCCTCCTATCCCGGAAGCTGCCCCGCGCAAGCGCCGCAATACCGGTATGCTTGTCTCACTCATCGCGCTGGGCGTTGTGGTCGTCGGCGCGGCCGTCGGCGGCTTCCTGCTGTGGCACGGCATGAACGCCAAACTCGAGCGCGAGCGCTCCGACCATGCGCTGGAGCAGAGTCAGGCCGAGGCCCAGCTGAGCGACCTGCAGGACGCCCTCGACCAGTCCAACGAGAACTATGACGCCCTGTATAACGACTACTACGACCTCGTGCAGGAATACTCTCTCCTGCAGCAGCAGAACGAGAACGTCTCCGACCTGCAGGCCCAGTACGATGCCCTGTCCGACGCCTATGACGAGCTGTCCAAAAATTACAACGAATTTGCCGATATGGCAGAGTTCTACAACAGCAATGCCTGCGTCGCCAGCGACAACAACGACTATTACCACACCTACGCCTGCGAGGACTGGGACCGTCAGGCCTTCTACATCTTCAACACGGCCTATGCCGAAAACGAGCTGGGACTCAAGCCCTGCCCGAAGTGCCGCTGAGGCACGGGAAAGGATCATCCATGGAATCGAGATTTTCTGTAGACACGACCATTGACGCCAATATCCAGTATGAGGCGTCCAAGAGCCTTATGCCGCGCTATGTGCAGCTGCTGACGTGGGTCTGCTTCGGCCTGTCCGTCGTGCTGCTGGGCATCATGGTCTGGCAGTACGTTATGACGAAGAACACCATGCATCTCGTGCTGGCCCTTCTGCTCGTGCTCGTGGTGGGCTATGCCCTGTTCAACCAGCTCCGCGGCCCGCGCACGGCCCTGCGCCGTTGGCAGCAGAACATCCAGTCGAAGTACGGCTCAAACGCCCTGCACCTCCACACGGATTTTTATGACCTCACCCTCGCCCAGACCCTGCAGGAGAACGGCGAGGTCCTCGATGCCGGGTATTCCACCATCACGGAGCTGCGCGAGACGGAGCATCTGTTCCTCCTGCACTGCGGCCGCCAGCAGTGGTACTTTGTGAATAAGGCCGGTTTTACGAAGGGCACGCCGGACGAATTCCGCGCGTTCATCTCCGAAAGGATCGGGGGCTGATCATGCGCAGCAATTCCGGCAAGCCGCTGGGCATTTACGTCCACATCCCCTTCTGCAAGAGCAAGTGCGAATACTGCGACTTTTACTCCCTCGGCGGCAGCCGCGACCGCCGCACGACGGACCAGTACCTGCAGGCGCTGGCCGACCACATCCGCGAAACGGGCCGCCTCGCGCCGGACTACACGGTCGACACCGTCTACTTCGGCGGCGGCACACCGAGCTTCTTCGGCGCGGAGAATCTGGAAAAAATTCTCGACGAGCTGCAGAAGCGCTTCCACTTCGGCGCGGACCCCGAGATCACGCTCGAGGCCAACCCCGACAGCGTCACGCCGCAGGGGCTCAAGCGGCTGGTCCGCGCGGGCTTCAACCGCATCTCCATCGGCGTGCAGTCCGATCAGGACGACATGCTCAAGCGCCTCGGCCGTCCGCATACCTACGAGCAGGCGCGCATGGCCGTCGTCCGCGCGCGCGAGGCGGGCTTTGCCAACCTCTCGCTCGACCTGATGTTCGGCCTGCCGAACCAGACGCTCACCGGCTGGCGCGACACGCTCGAGAACGTCCTGCGCCTCAAGCCGGAGCACATGTCCTGCTACGCCCTCAAGGTCGAGCCGAATACCCCCCTGTGGGAGTATCGCGACTGTGCCAACCTCCCGAATGACGACGTGCAGGCCGATATGTACCTTGCCGCCTCGGAGATCCTGCAGGACCACGGCTACGAGCACTACGAGATTTCCAATTTTGCCAAGCCCGGCTTCCGCTCCCGCCACAATCTGAAGTACTGGACGGGCGGCGAATACCTCGGCTTCGGCCCCTGCGCCGCCTCGGACTTTGCGGGCAAGCGCTTCACCATCGAGCCGGACCTGCGCACCTATGTCGAGGGCATCGCCCACCACGGCTCCGTCCTCTCGGAGTGCGAGACCATCCCCCCGCGCGAGCGCGCCGGGGAGTACGTCATGCTCCGCTCGCGCATCGTCTCCGGGCTGGACGCGCAGGAGTACGAGCGCAGCTACCTGCTGCCCTTTGCACCGCTGCAGCAGCTGCTCGAGCGCTTTGCCGGGCACGGCCTCGCCGCGCAGAGCGGCTCCCGCTGGTACCTGACCCCGCGCGGCTGGCTCGTCTCGAACCGCATCATCCTCGCGCTGCAGGATGCACAGGAAAAATCCACCCCGCTGGCCAAGAAGCGGTAATGCGTTGTAGGGGAGGGGCGCATAGAAATGAATCCTGAAGACTGAAAAATGAAGAATGAAAAATACACAGACCTCCGGCCGTGCGCTGTAGGGGAGCGGCATGCCGCTCCTGGCGCTGCACCGCCGATTCGTATTGGGTAACGATAAAATGGCAACGGCCCCCGATTTGTCATTGCGAGGAGCGAAGCGACGTGGCGCCCTGAGCGCGAAGCGCGAGGAAGTGCCCTTGGGGTGCAATCTCGGGAAGGCATTTGCAGCCCGTACAAGCCATCGCCGAACGAACACGCCGCCAAGTTTGACTGTAGCGGCGGTCAGTGACCGCCTTGTGGAGGAGCATTAAACCGCGCAAGGGCGCTGGTGCACCACGGCACCACCCTGACGTGTCATTGCGAGGAGCGAAGCGACGTTGCAATCTCCTGCAACAGCTTGCGAATTCGCCGAGGCCTTCCTGTTATCTACCATTGTACTGCGAGATTGCCACGTCGGCCTGCGGCCTCCTCGCAATGACAAATCGGAGGCGTTTCCCATTTTAACGGCGGCCGGTACGGAGTCGACACTGCCTTCCCGAGATTGCCACGTCGGCCTGCGGCCTCCTCGCAATGACAAATCGGAGGCTGTTGCCATTTTGACGGCGGTTTGTACGGACTGCAAGCGCGTCGCCGGGAGCGGCATGCCGCTCCCCTACATTGGCCGGTACCGTTTTAACGGTGGCCGGTACAAATCGGCAGTGCCGGGCCGGGCTGTCCCCTCCCCAACATTCGCTCCATCTCCATCGGCTAATCTCGCTGAATTCAGTGGTGTTTTTCAAACAAAAAGCAGTGATTTTCCCCACTTGATTTCTCTTTCACCTGTGTTATAATGTTAACGGTAAAACTCTGCGGCGGCGCATTTTCGGGAAGAAAACACCGTGCCCCGCAACGATAGCGGCATGCGGCCCTTCCACTGCCCGCACTGCCGAAAATACAAAAAAGGAGTGTTTTCACAATGGCTCTCGTTACCAGTACCGAGATGTTCAAGAAGGCCTATGCCGGCGGCTACGCCATCGGCGCCTTCAACGTCAACAACATGGAGATCGTGCAGGGCATCACCGAGGCCTGCGGCGAGCTGAAGGCCCCCGTCATCCTGCAGGTTTCCAAGGGCGCGCGCGCCTATGCCAACCACACCTATCTGGTGAAGCTGGTCGAGGCTGCCGTCATCGAGAACCCGGATATCCCCATCGTCCTGCATCTGGATCACGGCCCCGACTTCGAGACCTGCAAGAGCTGCATCGACGGCGGCTTCACCTCCGTCATGATCGACGGCTCCTCCCACAGCTTCGAGGACAACATCGCCCTGACCCGCAAGGTCGTCGAGTATGCCCATGACCACGGCGTCGTCGTCGAAGGCGAGCTCGGCACCCTGGCCGGCATCGAGGACGAGGTCAGCCACGCAGTCGGCTCCTACACCCGTCCGGAAGAGGTCGAGGAATTCGTCACCAAGACCGGCGTCGACTCTCTGGCCATCGCCATCGGCACCAGCCACGGCGCTTATAAGTTCAAGCCGGAGCAGTGCACCCGCAATGCCGACGGCATTCTCGTGCCGCCTCCCCTCCGCTTCGACATCCTCGAAGAGGTCTCCCGCCGTCTGCCGGGCTTCCCGATCGTCCTGCACGGCTCTTCCTCCGTGCCCCAGGAGTATGTGAAGATGATCAACGAGAACGGCGGCAACATGCCCAACGCCATCGGCGTGCCGGAAGAGGAGCTGCGCCATGCCGCTCAGCTGTCCGTCTGCAAGATCAACATCGATTCCGACCTGCGTCTGGCCATGACCGGCACGATCCGCGCCTACTTCAACGAGCATCCGGATCACTTCGACCCGCGCCAGTACCTCAAGCCCGCCCGCGCCAACATCAAGGCCCTCGTCGAGCATAAGCTCAAGGACGTCCTCGGCTGCGCCGGTAAGGCCTGATCGAACCCAAAAAACCTCCGGGACTGCAAATCGCAGCCCCGGATTTTTTGCGCTTCCGGAAGGCCCCCAGCTCTGTCATTGCGAGGGCACTTTGCACCCGGCTGCGCACTGCCGATTCGAACCGGCTATCGTTAAAATGGCGCGCACCAATTGCGTCTGTAGCGGCGTTCCCTGCGCAGCCGTTGGCGGCTTTGCCGCCTTACGGATGCGGCGTGCCCCTTGCGGGTAGTGAGCGCCATACAGGCTGGCAGCATGTGCCGTATTTTTTCTGTGGCGCAAGGTCCTCTGATTTGTCATTGCGAGGGCGCTCCGCGCCCGGCTGCGCACTGCCGATTCGAACCGGCTATCGTTAAAATGGCGCGCACCAATTGCGTCTGTAGCGGCGCTCATTGAGCGCCATGCAGGCTTGCAACAAGGACGGCATTCCTTCTATGGCGCGAGGCCTCCAGATTTGTCATTGCGAGGAGGCCGTAGGCCGACGTGGCAATCTCACGCAACCGGTCACGTTTTCGCCGGGAGTACCCTGCTATCCACCCCGGTTCTGCGAGATTCCCACGTCGCTTCGCTCCTCGGGAATGACACGTCTGGGTGGTGCGGTGGTGCACCAGAGCACTTCCTGCGGTTGAATGCTCCCCTACTGGGCGCTCACCGCCCGTAAAGGGCATGCCGCTCCCCCTACAAAAGGCACACACTAAAATTTTCTGCACAAAATGCTCCAAAGCTGTGCATAAAATATCCCGCCGGGGGTTCGGCGGGAGTTTTGGGAATTTGCGGATCAGCCTTCGAGCTTATAAAGCTGAATGGCCTGCTGGTTGGCGTAGCTGCTGCTCTTGTAATAACGGAAGCGCAGCTGATTGCTTGCAGCATTGAAGCGCAGGACGGAAGTATTGCTCGTGATGATCACACCATCGGTGTCGCTGAGCGTGATGGTGTTGACCGCGTTGGCAGCAGTATCCGTGAACTTCAGCGTATTCTTACCGTCGGTTCCGTAAATATACTGGCCGTTGACCTTGAGCGTGTAGCCGTCCGTGGTCTTCTCGACCGTGACAGCAACAGCGTCCAGCTCGGTGCTGGAAGTGATCTTGCCGTCGGCGATCTTAGCAGAGATATAACCGTCGGAAACATCCTGACCGTTGAAGACATAGGCGCTGGTCGAGTCTGCCTCGTTGACGATGAGGTAGGTGCCGCTCCAGTCCTCGGGGGCCGCAGTGACCTTCACATAGGACTTCGTCTCCGGCTCCGTACTGCCGCCCGTGTATTTCTTGCTCAGGTTGGCGGTGAGGGTGGTCAGCTCGGCATCGGTGAGGCCCAGCTCTTTGAAGAAGTCGGTGGCCTCCTGCTTGAGGTCGGCGGTCTTCAGATCTTCGACGCCGAAGGCGGTCTGCAGGGTCTTGACGATGTTGGAGCGGAGGATGGCATCGTACTTGGCAGGCTCGGCTTCCTTTGTCACGCCGTAGTAGTTGTAGTAGGTGATCATGTAGTCGGCGACGACTTCATCATACGCTGCGCCCATGTAGCACTCGAGCAGGGCGGAGACGAAGCCCGCGCGGTCCTTGCCCTCGGTGCAGTGCACGAGGTACGGGCCTTCGTGGGTGGTGAAGTAGCGCAGGCCGGTGGCAAGGCCGGTCTTGAAGTCGGCGGCGGTGAAGTCGACGCCGAGATTCAGGTAGACGACGTTCTGCTTGGAATAGTAGGTGGAATCAAAGCCTTCGTAGCCCTTCGCGGTGGCCTCGTCGTTGGCGAGGTTCATGAAGGTCTTGATGCCCGCGGCCTCGGCGGCCTTATCGGCATAGGTGTTGCGGCCGATCTCGGGGTTGATGGGGCTGGAGGAGCGGTACAGGGCGTTCTCGCCCATGCCGGTGGTGGCGACGTTGCGGAAGTTCGCGAACTCGGCGTCGGACAGGTTCTTGTAGTCCTCGCGGTTGTTCGTGCGCTTGAGCTGGTGGATGAGCCACTCGTCATAGTAGCCGCCCTTTTCGCCCATTTCGATGGTCACGACGGCGGGGATGTTCGTCTCGGCGGCGTAGTACCACTCATAGGTCTTGTCTTCGTTGGTCTTCTTCGTGGCGATGCCGTTCTTGCCGGCGAAGTCGCCCATGTTGATGGCGAGGGTCAGATGGCCGTCAGAGTTGCGGAGGATCGTGCTGCCCTGATCGACATCGGAGTAGTTCGTGCCATAGGGGACGGTGAATTCCTTACCGTCCACGGTGATCTTCAGAAGATCGCCATATTCGAATCCGGCCTTGTCAAGCTCGGAGCCGGGGATCGTCAGCTCGAGGTTGCCATACTTGGCGATGGACTGGACATAGCCGTGGATGCGGGTCTCGTTCGTCTTCAGCTCGTTCACAAAATAGTTGACGGAGCCGTTGTTGACGGTGGAAATGGTGTATTCGGTCGTGCCGTAGAAGCTGTAGGAGTGGCCGTCTGCATAGGTGTTCAGCGTGGCGGAGCCAAGCGTTTCGGCAACGGCGGAGGAGACGGAGGGAGAAACTGCCTCGTCGTTCGTGGCCCAGATGACAAGGGAGTCGCCGGTATAGTTCTCGGCGGCCTTTTCGACCAGACCGTCGGAGTACTTCTCGAGGTCGGCGAACCATTCCTTGCTCAGCTGCTGGTGCTGGCCATACTTGGTGGTGAATTCAGCGTAGCCCTTTTCGTTGGCCTTGGCCTTCATGGTGTCCCAGTTCTCGGCGCCGCCGAACAGGTTCTTCAGGTCGGTGAGGTCCTCCGCCGGAGCGACGAGCTCGATGGTGGAGAAGCTGTACTTGCCCTCGGCAAGCAGCTCGAGCGTGATGCGGCCGCCCATGGAGTAGCCGAACGCACCGATGCGGGTCTTGTCGACGGCGTAGTTCTTGCAGACGTAGTCGATGACGTCCAGAACGTCGGCCTTCATGTTGGTCATGGTATTGAGCTGGAAGCTCTCCTTGCTCTTGCCGCAGCCGGGGAGGTCCAGCGTGGCAACGACGAAGCCCTGCTCAGCAAGACCGTTGGAGATCTTGTCAAAGCCGTCAGACTCGTTGTGGTTGCCGCCGTGGCCGTGGATCATGACGACAAAGGGGAAGCTGCCGTCGGCCTTGTAGCCCTTCGGGGTGGTGATGTAGGCGGGGATCTCAGCGCCCTCACGCAGCGTGGAAGGGACCAGCTTCTCGGTCGTGGCGGCCGGCGCGGGTTTCCCCGCGCCGGTGTTGACGTACATGTCCATGGCAAACAGCGCTTCGTTGCTGCTGTTGACATAGTACATGCTGAAGTTGGAATACTGTGCGTACCACTCCACGCTCTTCGGGTCGCCGGAGGAGCCGGTGGCCGTTGCGCTCTGGAGGTAGATGCAGCCGTTCGTGGCAGCCGGGGCGATCTTCCAGACGGGGTTATCCTCCTGGTCGAAGCCCATGCTGTTGTAGGTGCCGCCGTCGGGCTTATTGCCGATGGAGAGCTTTTTGCCGTCGGCGCGCTTCAGGAAGAAGCCGCCTTCGGTCATTTCGACCGTCCAGACGAGCTCTTCGTTATCGGTGGTCAGGATGCCGTTGACCGGGGCGACATCGACGCCCGCGCGGTTGAAGGTGCTGCCTTCGGAGTTCGCAGCGGACATGGCCTTGCTGACGGAGCGATTGACGAACACGACCTTCGCGCCGTCGACCAGCTCGGTGCTGAGGGCGTATTCATTGTCCTTCAGCTCGGGAACGTCGGGCTTCTCATTGACGACGGTGATACGGCCCTCGCCCGCGAGGTTCTTGTACTGCTCGCCGACATTGCCGCCGAGGGAATCGACGATGTAGTCGATGAGGACCTGGTTGTCGATCTTGACCTCGTCCTGCAGGAGCTTGTTGTCCTGGAACATGTTGATGCCGTCGCCGCCGGACTTGAGCATGTAGTTATGGGAGGCGAGGGTGTAGGTCTTGGCGGGGTCGATCGGCTCGTAGGTGTTGGTGGTCTGGTTCAGGACCTGAACGTCCTGCACGCGGCGCGCGCCTTCCACGGAGACGAAGGAGCCCTTGTCGTCCGTCTTGACGGTGGATTCCACGGCGGTGTTGATGGTGTACTTCATGCCGGAGACCTGCAGGAAGCCGCCCATCTCGCCGACGGCGTTATAGATCTTGTTGCCATCCTCATCGACGGACTCGGAAACATAATCGGCCATCGTGTTGCGGGAGGCCATTTCCAGCGCATCGAGGATCTCCTGACCGGTGGCCTCCACGACGCAGGCCATGTTGCCATAGGGATGGACCTTGATGATCTGGTTGTAGGTGATGTCGCCTGCGGGGATGTCGGCGCGGATGCCGCCGCCGTTTACGAAGGCGATGTCAGCGCCCAGCGTGACGCGGTAAGCATCGGCGCACAGATCGCCGAGGTTCGTCTCGCGGTTGCGGATGGCGCGGGCCGTGCCCTCGGGGTTCTGGGTGGTGAGGTCAACGTCCGTGTGGGCGACGACCTTGTTCAGCAGGGCCTGGAACTCTGCGACGATCTTGTCGACGACTTCCTTCGTCTTGGCGTCCTTTTCGATCTCGCGGTCGCTGATGAGCTCGCTGTGGAGCTTGCCGTCGGCGCTGATGGTCAGCTTGCCGAGGTTGTTCAGCTTCGTGCCCGTGGAGGAGAGAATGACGTCCTTGCCGTCCTTGCTCTTGACGATCTCCTGCGGGATGGTGCTGTGGGAATGGCCGTCGAGCACGGCGTCCAGGCCGGTGGTGTTGGCGATGACGTCCGTGGAGCGCCATGGCTCGGAGGACTCGTCGATACCGAGGTGTGCGACGGCCACGACGTAGTCGGCGCCGTCCTTCTTCGCGGCGTCAATGGTCTTCTGCACGGAGTCGTACAGGTCCTGACCGTCGTTGCCCTCGGCGAAGGTATAGATGTAGTTGCCGTCCTTGTCCTGGAAGTAGGTCGGCGTGGACTTCACGAAGCTCTCCGGGGTGCTGATGCCGATGACGGCGACCTTCTTGCTGCCGAAGGTCTCGATGGCATAGGGCTTCACACCGGCGATGGCGGTGCCGTCCAGTCTGGCAAAGTTGCAGGACAGGTACTGATACTTTGCGGCCGGGACGATGGTGTCGAGCAGCTGATCCATGCCGTAGTCAAACTCATGGTTGCCGAACGTGGCATAGTCATAGCCGGCGGCATTCATGACCTCGACGATGGCTTCGCCGTGCGTCAGGGTGGAGATGGCCTCGCCCTGGATGGCGTCGCCCGCATCGACCAGCAGGCTGTACGGGGTCTTGAGGTTGTTGCGGTACCAGGCGACCTGCTCATACGTCAGCGTGGGGGCTTTGCTGGATCCGCCGGTGATGTTCGCGTGAACATCGTTGGTGTAGAGGATCACGATGTCGTCGGCCTTCGTGTCATGGAGCTTCAGGTAGCGCTCGATGATGGCGGCGAACTGGGCGCGGGTGGCGTTGTCCTTCGGGGCGAGCTTGCCGTCCTTGCCGTTGATGACGCCGGTCTCGACGGCCCACTTCATGGCGCCGGTGGCGTAGTCATAGACCTTGCCGGCATCCGGCCAGTTGCTCAGGTCCTGCTCGGAGGCGGCCTCGCCTGCGTAGCGCCAGATCATGGTGACGAGCTCTTCGCGGGTGATGAAGCCTGCGGGGTCGAACGTGCCGTCGCCGCGGCCGTTGACGACCTTCTGCTCTGCGGCCCATGCGATGGCATCACGGTACCATGCATCCACCAGATCGGTGAAGGGGGCCTTGGCGGTGGGAGCGGGCTGACCGGCGATGCGCCACAGAACCATGGCAGTTTGCGCGCGGGTCAGATTCGACTCCGGTTCGAATGTCGTTGTCGTGGTGCCGTTCATCAGTCCGTTGTCATAAACGTACTGAACGTTCGAAGCAAACCAGTCGGTGTCCTTCACATCCGTGAACGGGCCGACGTTTGCCGCAAACGCAAACGGCAGCACACCTGCGATCATGGCAATGACCAGCAGCATCGCCACGAACTTCGTGCAAATGTGTTTCATGATTAGAGATCCTCCTTCTAATTTCCAAATAGGGAGCTATTTGTCCCCATGGTATGAATATTTTAACAAGTTTCCGGGAGCAATGCAAGGGCGCCGGGACGCTTTCTCCACTTTTGCAGGCCAAAAGCAAAATATCTCGCTTTCCATAATTTTTTTGTGCAGAAAGCACAGGATTACCTCGATTTTTCTACGGTTTCTGTACATAATAGTGCACAATCATCGCAAAAGTTTTTGCGTTCCGCGCGGCTGCTGGCGGCATTCCGGCGTGAGGCGGCCGCGCGTGAGGCGGCCGTAAATGTCTTTTTAGATGCGCCGTCCTGTATACGGACGGACGCGGCGGGACGAATGCGGCGGGACGAATGTGCAAATTGGTGTTGCAATCCGGGTAAAAACTTGGTAAAATAGATATCAGGGAAGGTGTACCGGAAGGTGCCGGGGCCTTCTCATAACCGGCGCGGCCGGAAGAACAAAGGAGGATCATCCGATGGTCAAACTGATCATGGGGCTGAAGGGTTCCGGCAAGACCAAGCAGCTCGTCACCGACATCAACGAGGCCGTAAAGAACGAAACCGGCAGCATGGTCTGCATCGAAAAGGGCACCAAGCTCCGTTACGATATTGATATCCGCGTTCGCCTGATCGATTATCAGGAGTATTCCATGGGTACGCTGACGTTCCTGAAGGGCTTCATCAGCGGCCTGCATGCGGGCAATTTCGACATCAGCCACATCTTCATCGACAGCTTCTACAAGCTCGTCGAGGAGGCCGGCGTCGCCGAGGTCGAGGACTTCGTCCTGTGGTGCGATAAGTTCGGCGCCGCGAACAACATGTCCTTCACCGTCGTCGTCTCCGAGGACCCCGAGAAGGCCACCGAGGCCATGAAGGCCTACCTCTGATCGCCGCAGGGCCTGCCGCAGGGGCCGCTCCCCTGCGGCGGCTTGCCGCGCCGCAAAAAAGTGCTTGACAAACGGAATCAAATGTGGTATCCTATATAAGCACTTGGGGCATTGCCCCTCATTTCATATCGCGGAGTAGAGCAGTTGGTAGCTCGTCGGGCTCATAACCCGGAGGTCGCAGGTTCAAGTCCTGTCTCCGCAACCAAATCCGTTACCGTTGTTGATACAATTTCAACAACGGTAATTTTTTATTTTCCTCTTGTTTTAGGTGCTTACCGCATGAAAATGGGTGTTTTCCGATCATTTTCGGCTGAGAACTAACTGACCGACCTGTTTGCCGCAGCCGCCTGCCCCCAAATCACGGCTTGGTGGTAATTGCAATCGTTATAAGATATAAACGATAAATTATTATTTTCTATATATACGAACCGTCCATGGCTGGGAGCAACCTCGGATATGGACGGTTTTTTAATGATACCCATGGGACAGAAAGGACAGAAAGGACAGTCAAAATTCGGGCAGATCACCTACTTGTAATTTGCCGCCGCCAGAGTTAACATCACACACACTTTTGTGGAGGGTGATGGAATGGACGAATTCAGGGATTATGTCCGGGAGCATAGAATCCAATTTGAGGAGGAATGCCCACAGCCATGCCCAGATGCCCTGTGGTGGTATTATGGGGAGTATCATGCGCTGGACAGTCCCCAGGGGAAGGTTTCAAAAAACTCCGGAATTCCCTGGAATCGCTGCCGATCAAGAACAGCGGTGCGGTGATTGGAGAGGTTGGGTACCTGTGTGCCGTGTATGAGCGGATCGCCTTTACTACCGGACCGAAACTGAGGGCACAGCTAATGGTGGAATTGCCAGAGGATGTCACCAGAGAATGAGAAATAAAAGTGACCACCCATGGTGGAGATATAGGCCTCGACCATGGGCGGTTTTACGATTATGTTATTGCGTAATTCAAATGGAATAGATCATTTATGGCCCGTCGAATGTTTTTCTCATCTATGCCATAATAATTCAACTGAATAGCATAAAGCGCGTATTCCATGTACATCAAGTCCAGAAGCGAAAGACCGATAAATTCCTGATCGAGATCACCGTGGGCATAGTGATTTCTTTGGGAAGAAAGACGTTTTCCCATTTCGGAATATTTCAGTTCCTCCCCGTTTAAGTGATACAGGTGCTTGCCAAAAACACCTATGATGTTATCAATCACTTTACCAGTATGGATTATTTCGGATTCAAGGCTATCTGATTTTACCAGTCGCTTGAGGAACTTATAGATTTCTCGTTTTTTACCAGCACTACTTTTGATTTTCTCGTCAATTTCATCGGTTACAGCAGCTTCTGCCTTTAATCTGGCTTCCTTCTTGGGTACCCCATCCGGGAAATTGCGTTTATATTCCCATTCAAATGCTGCGGTAATCATAATAAATCGGGCGGCATCAATGGTTCTGCCACTTTGATAGGTCTGAGGGAGGTGCCGAAGGTAGAGCATACCGCTCGCGATATCTGACAGGATCTTGCCTTCAGTTCCGGCAAGATATTTTTGTTGAATATAGCGGCCAGACTTTAATGTAGACGATTCATCATCGCCAGCTTCATTAAGCACATACATAGTCGCAAATTCCTCATATTTACCGCCATCCGCAGGCGCAAACAATGCAACTTCAGGAAGAATAATATTTCTTCTGTAGCAAAGATACTGTAGGAATTGTTTTGCGACAGACCACAACCTAAAAATTAAGCGGTAATCATTGGTGGGAGCAAATTCAAAAAGCATAGACGAGCTGAGAGTGATGGGTGGTTCATTCAACTTTGTGCTTAGCTTTCTGGAAATACTAAATTCCACAGAAACCTGTATGTTGTCAACCATAAAGGTTTGGGGTTCCGTTGTAGTTTCATCAAAACTCTGGGTTGTAACAGTAAATACTCCCGTCTCATTAAAACTATCCACATTTATTGCATAGCCAAAACCTTGATTGACCGGATGGATACAATTAACCACAGGGCTGGTAAATGACATTCTGGCGATACTGTCACGTCCGTACCTGCATCCGATGTAGGCTACAATGGGGACAAATAAAACAGAATTCTGGCTTCCAACATGTCCCCCTTGCTTGGTTATAAATATGAAAGTGGTTCCAGTTTCATTGCATTTTCCGGTTAGAAACGGCTCATCCATGGTTAATGGGTTCCCTCTTGTGTAGACACCTTTCGCCAAAGGAGTCAGTACCCAGTTCGTCTGAATGATTTCTCTTTTATCTGCCGGAGGAACCAATCGCAGCTCTTCACCACTAAACATGAAAGTGAAATCAATATCCTTATATTTACATATTCCGGAATATGTATTGGATTCTAAAGCCATGGAATTCACCGCCTTTCTTGGTGCAGGAATATTATATTGGATTTTCTTCTTTTTTACAAGTAGATCATCAAACTGTACTGAAGCGAGATATCCCCAAAACAGACCCAGGCCAGCAGAAGTCCACCTGCCGACCTGGGCCTGTTTCTGTAATGTTTCATAGCCTCGTTACGATTTCCTTCCCATCCTTGAACCGAAACACCACCCGCTCATCGGCGTGGACGGTGACATGGTCAACGGTGCCGTTCCAGAGTTTTTCGTCGAAGGTCAGTGGCAGAGACTCCAGTTCTCCCAGTTTGAACATCATACCGCCGATAGCAATGGCATCCGCTTTCATCTTGTCCCGCTGCTTTTGCAGTACTGCCAGCTTGGCTTCGGTTTCTTCAAAGCGGCTGCACAGTTCGTCGTGGGTGGTACGGTAGGTTTCTTCGGTCATGGTGTTGGCTGCGTTTTCTGCGATGCACAGGCGCAGCATCCCGGTGATGGTGGTCAATTCTTCTTCCAAAGCCTGAATATCCGCATCAATGAAGTCCGTGTCCGTGAGCATCCGTTGGGCATAGCGGAGCCGGTCGATGGCGGCGTTCCGGTCGGATAAGTACTCTCCAAGGGCGGCAAAAAACAGTTCCTTCAGGCGTTCCTCGGTCAGATGGGGCGTTTCGCATTTGTGTTCCCTTTTGAATTTCCCGTTGCACTGCCAGACGATTCGCCGATAGCGGTCTGTGGAGTGCCAGGTTTTTGACCCGAAAATTTCGCCGCAGTCGGCACAGAAGATCTTCCCGGAAAAGGGACTGGTCTGGCGGTGCCGGGTGCGGCTGTTTTTGCGCCGCTCCAGCTCCGCTTGCACCTGCTCCCACTCCCACGGCTCGATAATGGCCGGGTGGCTGTCCTCCACATAATATTGGGGCACTTCTCCCTCGTTGATCTTTGTTTTCTTGGTGAGAAAATCCACCGTGAAGGATTTTTGCAGTAGCGCAGAGCCTTTGTACTTCTCGTTCCGGAGGATGCTCTCCACGGTGGCCCGCTGCCACACGGTTTTCTTGCCAGGAGTGGGAATCCCCTCCTCCGTCAGCATGGCGGCAATGGCGTTGGTGGATTTCCCTTGGAGCAACTCCCGGTAGATGCGCCGGACGACCTCCGCTTCCTCCGGCACGATCTCCGGCAGTCCGTCGGCACCTTTGCGGTAACCGAGGAACTGTCCGTAGGGAATGCTGACCTTGCCGTCGGAGAACCGCTTCCGCTGTCCCCATGTGACATTTTCGGAGATGCTGCGGCTTTCCTCCTGGGCAAGACTCGACATGATGGTGATGAGCAGTTCCCCTTTGGAGTCGAAGGTCATGATATTCTCTTTCTGAAAGAAGCACTCGCAACCGGCCTCCTTCAGCTTGCGGATGGTGGTCAGACTGTCTACGGTATTTCTGGCGAAACGGCTGACGGATTTGGTCACGATCAGGTCGATCTTTCCGGCAAGGGCATCCCGGATCATCCGGTTAAAGCCGTCACGGTGTTTGGTGTTGACGGCACTGATACCCTCGTCGGTATAGACCTCCACGAAGTCCCAATCCGGATTTTCCCGGATGAACTTGGTGTAATAGTCTACTTGGGCTTCATAGGAAGTGAGCTGCTCTTCGCTGTCCGTGGAAACACGGGCATAAGCCGCTACCCGGCGGCGTACCCGTTCCGTGGTAGGTGTTTTGGTATGGATATTCAGCGTGGCGGGGATGACGGTGACATTTTTAGCTTTCGGCATGGCGTTTATTCCTTTCCCGTGTTTTTTCTCCGGCAGATTTGCGCATTTCCGCTGTCCAACTCTCGGCACGGGAGCGGTCCTGCCACCGCTTCACGGCGTTGGTTCCGTCCTTGAGGGTGAACTCCAGAAGATTATCGTTGTGGGCTGTAATCGCCGTTATTTCGCCCGTATGCCCAACCAGGGCGACGGTCTGCATCAGCTTTTCCTCCGGGATGGCTTTGGAGGGACAGTAGGATTTGCCGTAGGAATTGTAGGTGGAGCAGATCCAGACCGGTCCCGTGGCGGTGGTTTTGCGGCGGTAGTGCTTGTTGCATATGGCGCAAGTGATAAGTCCTGTAAAGGGGGATGGTTGCTGCGGCTTGGTCGACGCATACTTCCGCTTTCTGCGCAGGATCTCCGCTTGGACCGCATCGAATGTTTCCTGTGAAATGATGGCTTCGTGGGTGTCCGCCGCATGATACCGGGGCAGCTCACCCTGATTCTTCCGGGTGACCTTTGTCAGATGGTTTTCCCGGAACTTGGTCTGCAGCAGAAGATTTCCGGTGTAGGCATAATTGCGGAGGATCCGCTCCACGGCACTCTTGTGAAACACGCAGCCGCTCTGGGTGGCATATCCGCTTTCGTTCAGCCGTTTGGCGATGGCGGTGACACCCTTTCCAGCCAGGTAGTCATCGAAGATGCTTCTGACGATCTCCGCTTCTTCCGGAACAATGGCCAGCTTCCCGTTCTCCCGGCGGTAGCCCAGCATGAAGAATCGCCAGGGGATGCCTTCTTCAAAGTTCCGTTTCACCCGCCACTTCTGGTTTTCGCTGGCGGAGAGACTTTCCTCCTGGGCATAGCTTGCCAGAATGGAAAGCATTAATTCCCCGTCGGCAGTGGCAGTGTCGATGGACTGTTCCTCAAAATAAACGCTGATACCCAGGCCCTTCAGTTCCCGCACCGTTTCCAGAAGCGTCACGGTGTTCCGGGAAAAGCGGGATATGGACTTGGTAATGATGTGATTGATCTTCCCCTTACGGCAGTCGGCGAGCATCCGCTGAAAGTTCTCCCGGCTGTCTCTGGTGCCGGTCTTGGCTTCGTCTGCATAAACGCCCACATACTCCCAACCCGGGTGGTGACGGATGTAGGTGCTGTAATGATCCACCTGTGCCGCCAAAGAGTGAAGCATGGCATCTTTGCCACAGGATACTCTGGCATACGCCGCCACCCGAAGGGCTTTCGGCATGTGGGGAGTAAATTGGATTTGTTCTACGGTTCTCGGCATGGTCTTCTCCTTTGTATCAAGTATCGTCAGCTACATATATTGCTCGTTTCGGAGGATATAGCAAGTCCATATCATGACGAATTTAAAGGAAAATGCTGTCCCGTTTCAGGCCGGTCTTCATGGCGAGAACGGCATTTGCCCGTTCACGGGTTTGGGCGTCCAGTTCCCCCGCTCGGCCGAGGTGATCCAGCATTGCGCAGAGGATCCGATACCGAATGAGTTCTTCTTGCGTCGGCGTAACAGAGGCGGGAGCAGTATTTGCGGTTCCGGTTTCCATAGCTGACAAACTCCTTTCCGCAGTATTCACAGGTCAGACGGTAATAGGCTTTCCGCCGCACCTGTTCCGGATGGGCGTTCCACCATGCATTTCGGCATCGGTCGGAACAAAAGTATTTGGCCTTTCTGCCCTTCACTTGGAGAATTGGTTTCCCGCACCGGCGGCATCCGATCCGAACCGCATCTTCCGGCGGGTGGCGGCGGATGTAGGAGCGGACGGTATTGACGGAAAGCCCAAGGGCAATCGCAATGTCTGTGGCACTCTTGTCATGGCTGCGCATGAGATTCAGCGTCTCGATTTCCTGTTTGGTCATATGAGAAACCTCCCGGATTTGATTTGTGGGGTAATAACCCTTTTGAATTTGCTGTTTTTGTGCGTAAGACCCCGGGCCGTTGCCCGAACGGAAATCCCCCGGAGATTATGACCGCCCCTCCCCATCGGCGCTCTCCCACACCGCCGGATTGACCAGATAAGTATCCGAGGGCTTTCTTCCCGGTCCATAGGAGGGCGGTACCGGCTTGACGGCGAGGTACCCGTATTCGCACAGTCGGTCCAGCACCGGCTGCAGACTTTCCACGGTCTTGCATCCACGGTACAGCCGCATGGCATCTCGGCGGGAAAACTCCGCCAGCCGCTTCCGCTTGACGGCAGCGAGGAAAAGTCGGGCGTTTTTGTTGACTGCGTCGGCACCCATGAGGGAATAGGCGGCTTTGGCGTGTTCCAGAAAGTAACGACCAATGGAAACCGCATTCTCCATGGTTTCCCGGTCCACGGGGTCGAACATGGAGTCTTTGGGATATTTCATGACATGGAGAATACCGCCGATTCGCAGGACGGCTCCCACGAATTTGCCTGCCCAGTCTGGAATCTCTGCCAGATCGCCCTTCAACCGGCCTTCCACCTCGTTGAACAGGGCTTCCAATACATCCGCTGCTCCATCATCCAGACTGATCGGTTCCTGCTCGTTGTTGCCGGAGAGAATGGTTTCGACCAGATCCCGGTATCGGGATTTCACCCCCTCCGGGATTGGCTCTGTGGAAAAGGAGCGCCTGCCCACGGTGGATTTCGGCATGGAGTACAGGAATCGGGCGGTAAGACCACGGCCACGAAAGGTGTTGTTGCTCATCAGACCGTTCAGCACCTCGGGCTGTACCGCCAGTACCATGGTCAGTGCCGGATGAATAATGCTCTCACTGGCTCTGCCCACACGGTCGACCCGGATAGTATCGCCGCTGTGCCCCTTGAGGAAGACGTCAATGTTCACATTGCGGTTGTACAGACCGCTCATGATACTGAAAATGCCACCCTCTGCGGAAACCACCGCCGCACGGCCCTTGTTCTCAGCCAGAACGGAGGTCAACTTTTCTGATGTCACATCGTCCACGAATAACCGCAGAGGCTTGACCGGCTCGTATTTGGCAATTTCCGTTGCCTTGGCGCGAACTTCCTCCTCGGTGGCTTTACCCTTGGAAGCCCGTTCCACCAGGCTGCGTTTTTCCTTTTCCAGCTTGTCCTGAATCATCCGGCTTTCCACGATCTCGGCGTTGCGACGGGAATTTTCCTCCTTCTCGTATTCTTCCACCGGTCGGATCATCATGGACAGTACCGAGGATTTCCGCTCCGCCGGTTCCATGATGACAACCATATAGGTGTTGAGAGGTTCCGCCCAGTCCGCATTGCCCCGGATAAAGTACTTCCCCTGACAGCACAGGGACACGATGCCCAACGCCTCTACCGCCGCCATGTCCACGGGAGTCTGCGTGGATTCCGCCACCGCCAACACATAGCGCCGTATAACCTCCGGCAAGGCGTCCACGGGAAATGCGGGAAGGTCGTATTCATCAAAGGGAAGGGGCGTTTCCCAGACAGCGGAGCCGATGCCGTTATAGGCATCCGGCGGGATGTACCCGGGCTGCTTGCGCATTTTTGCATAGAGCCTCTGTTTTCCTGCCCAGATGCGCTCCAGTTCCTGCTCGTCCAGCGGCGGGGTGCATTGCTCGGCGGCTTGCAGGAACAGGTTCTTTGCCTCCGGCGTATCGCCGTACCGCTTGATGATTCTGGCACCGATTTGCGACATGGTGCTGTTGCGGCTGCCCTCGGGGATGGCGTGTCCCATGTTGGCAAAGGCCTGTTCGTTCTCCAGGTCATCCAAAAATTCATTCAGAGGAGTTGTGCCGGGGTGATAGATGACCAGCGGATCCTCCGTGCCGAACAGGAACCGGGCGACATCCATGGCGTTGGCATCGAAAAATGGAAATGCCGCCAGCAGACGCTGCTTCAAGTCCGCATAACGCTCCGCATCTCGTTCGGGGCCGATGAGAAAAACGACATGGAACCGTGGTCGGGCACTTTTTTCGCCTTTGCTCTTCATGTGGTGGCGGCTGTAGTGCAGTACATAGGGAACATCGGCAAAAAGATCCGCAATGTCATCCGGGGTGATCCACTCTGCCGCTATCTCGGAGTGGTCATTGTCACAGTCTCCTGGCAGTGCATTGGCAACCTCAAAATTCGCGGTGCTGCGGTAGTTGTTTTTGTACCGGGCGCAGACCATATCCGTGGAAAAAGCCTGCTTTGCGGAGACTTCGTCCGTGATTTTAACTTCGTTGGGATATTGGCAGTTGGCTGCGTTGCCGATGCAGTCTGCCGTATATACGACGATTGGCTTTATTTCGGTCATGGCGATCACTCCTTTCTCAGTTCTTCTTGTTCAACCAATCATCCAGTGCGGCCCGGGCGATCAGCCACCGCTGCCCCACACGGCGGTGCGGGATGACTCCGCTCCCCAGCAGCCGCACCAAGGTTGGGACGCTGATCCCCAGGTAAGCCGCAGCCTCTTTGAGGTTGAATACGGACTTATTGGAACTCGTCTCCATGTATTTCGCTCCTTTCTCTTGTGTTTGGCTGTATTATCGCATATAATAGAACCGTAATTCTTCACTCTATCGGTAAGAATATCGGCGGCGTGCGATGTTCTAGCGGTAAGAGTTTCGGTAATATGGGAGTGTTGTGATATGGATCTGAAACAGGAACTGACGGATTATGAGATCGGCGGTATCGGGGACATAAAAAAACACACCCTCCGGTTCCGTTCATACAGGATCGGAACAGAGGGCGGGAAACTTATGATTTATGCGGAATACGAGATGGGTTGCCCGCCAAAAGTGTTTGACGGTTACCCCTCCGGGCAGGAACTGCTGATCGACCTGTGCAATCTTTACCAGGAACTGCGAGAGAAACCATTGGAGGAATGTGCGCAGATTTTGATTCGGTGGAGTATGGAAAATATCCATATGTACTATTTATATGGAAGCGATGTGGATAACCGTCAAATTAGCGGTCATGATACGGATTCGTTCTGGGATGTGATGGTAAATGCGTTGGAGTTTTACCAGGTTTGTGTCGAGGACACAGTGACCGACTTGAAGCAACTCTACACCAACACCATGACGGTCTTTGCGATCCGGAGCCTGTTGGATGGCAACATTTCACAGGCACAGCGCTTCTGCGAGAATCTTCGAGTGTCGGAAGAGGATGATATTATGCGGCAGTGGTATCGGGCCGGTACAGAAAGTCGTATGTGTGTCATAGAACGCTTTGCGGAAAAACTGCCGAAACTTGCGCTCGGCTTGGAATTTGACAAAAGCAGTCGGCAGATCACGCTGCAGCCCGTGGTGCGCTCCGTCGTAGACGCCGCCTATTACGCATTGGGACGTTTTGCGGCCGTCAATGCTGGTGCCATCGGAGACTATGGCGGCAAAACAAACATCGCCTTTTGCGCTGCCTGCGGCAGGGCGTTCATCAAGCACGGAAACCGCCAAAAATACTGCGGGACCGTCCAATGCCAAAGCATCCGCAACAGCCGCAAGGCAAGCGATTATTACTACCGAAAGAAGCGGGCAGATACACAGCAGGATTAAGCGCACGGAATCCATCCGGGTCCGGATCCCTGCATATAATGATTGCTCCAATGGCTCTTTCTTGAACGACTTTCGCACAACCGTGCGACACTCTCTTGCAAAATGTGACGCAACATGATATAATTTCCAATATAGACTGCGCTAAATTTAGGAGGACACAGAATGGCCGTTTCCTATAACCGGCTTTGGAAGCTGTTGATTGATAAGAAAATGAGTAAAGCGGATTTGCGCAAAGCAGCCGGATTGGCTCCGAACACAATGACCAAGCTACGGCGTGACGAACCGGTCACAATGGGCGTACTGGAAAAAATCTGCGGTACACTGGATACGGATTTCGGGGACATTGTGGAATATGTAAAGGAGAAATAGCCTCCCGTTTATTTGGCCGGAATCGGAATGTGTGGACACTGTTTCGCTTGTGAATAATACATCTTTACCGAATCAATTACTTGGCCGCAAGTTTCAAATTTGGAGTGAGAGAAGCAATGGCTCGAAAAAAGAGCAAGGAGCAAATACACTATAACATGAGCCGAGTGCGTAATAGTGATACCGCTCTTGAAAAGTTACTTTGCGAGGAATTAATATGAAAACCCAGGAATCGGGTTTTGGGCAAATATTGACTGAGTTTCAACGGGTGACAAAATATGAATGATTTTTCTACGTGGCTAAAAAATAACACGACCCTGTCAGATTCTTCGATATACAAGTACAGTCATGCAGCCAACACGGTCATGAAAGAAATGTTGGATTTGGGGGTGATTGACAAACCGTTTACGGAGATGACGGAGATTGAAATTGATATCGCTATGGCAGTCATTCTTCATGACCAACACTTTATCAAGAAGAATACCACAGGGAATACAATGTATAGTAATGCATTAAAGCAATATCGGGCCTTCAAGCAGGATGAGACCGTTGCCGATATAGAAGAGACCAAAGCCGCACTTCAAAAGGAAAATATTTCCGAAACGGAGCGGCAGGAACTGATTAATGCAAGAGTTGGGCAAGGGCAGTTTCGGAAGAGAGTCTTGCAAAAGTATGAGAATCGTTGCATTATCACCGGAATTGACAATCCAAGGTTACTGATGGCGAGTCACATTAAACCATGGGCGGTATCAACAAATACGGAGCGGCTAAATACCGAAAACGGATTGTGCCTTAGCCCTGCGTATGATCGATTATTTGATATTGGGCTGATAACCTTTTCTTCAAAAGGGAAATTACGGATTTCTTCGCAATTGGGTTCAAAAAATGCAGAGCGGCTGTACATACATCCAGGAATGCAATTTGATATCAAAATAACGCCCACCTTGCTGCTGAATTTGGAGTATCATCAGGATACCATTTTTATAAGATAGCATCTTGCTCCGTTTTTTCTGTAACCGGAATCCTCTTCAGATTCCTCCGCAAAAACGACCGAACCGTATTCACACTGATTCCCAGTTGCTGCGATATTTCCTTAGCGGAGCACCCAACAGCGTGCAAGGCCAGTATCCGGCTGTGATCCCGCTGCGCATTGTAAAGTCGTTTCCCTCGGGGAGTAGCGCCCAGGCGGTGGCGATAGACGCTGCCGTCCAGGAAGTGAATCACCAGTGTTTGCTTCGACGTAACCACCATTTTGCGAATCAGAATCCTCTGCTTTGTTTTCCGCTTGGGTCATAGCGACACCCCCTACAGAAACGACAGTATATTGCCGGTTCCGGGATAGTCAATGACAGGGCCGGAGAGTTATCAGAAAGTTATCATTATTGTTTGGCAAACCTCAGATTTACTGACTGTTCACTTTAACATTATCCAAAATTACAGATTTGGGGGCATTATGTATAACGAAGAAGCGTACACAATATACCAACAGGCAGAAGCATTCAAATTAGCATATGAACGATGTATGATGTGTATCAACCAAAACGGGGCTATCATTCTGCCAATACCTGCAATGGTCAATTCCGCCTTTTCTGTGGAGTTATTTTTGAAAGCGGTAATAAAGGAGAAAACCAGTGAATGCCGCTCTCATAAACTATCGGATTTGTTCAATAGACTGCCTATTGAAATACAACAAGAAATTATGAATGAAACTAACCACTCGGACTTTGAAACACAAATTGAACGTTTTTCAGATGCCTTTGTGGATTTTAGATATATCTACGAAGATATTTTCAAAACTAAAGACTTGAATTTGAAGTTTTGGGAAGATTTTTCTTCCGCAATATATAAAATTGTGCCTACCCATATTGCTCGAAAAGGGGCTCCGCTATATATCGATCCCTCCATAAAGTAAAGGAATACCTCGACCATTTGATTTTATATGAATAGAGATGCTTTTTGCATCCAGTCAACTTGTTCATCCGATATGCGATAAATAAGTTTGAAAAACATTGAACTTGTTTCTCCGATGTGCTATAATCAAGTTCATGCAGAACATAAGGGGGATTCACATGGACTTTCGTGTACATGAGGATATCGAGGTCATACTGGAGTTACTGGGGATGACCATTCAGGAATTTGCACAGGAACTTGGGGTAAGCACCAGCACGGTTTCCCGCTGGAAAGAGCCAGGAGAAACAGTTTCACCCGCCAATCTTGAAAAAATTTATGAGTATGCGTTCAAAAAGAAAATTCGCCTGAACAAGATTAAGGAGCAGTTGTTTCGGGAAGAATGTCTGGAGAACCATGTCCTACTGTTTCACGGAGCCAAAACTGATATTTCAGGCGATATTTCCATTGAGAAGTCAAGAAAAAACAACGATTTTGGTCAGGGCTTCTATTGTGGAGAAAATCTGGAACAGTCTGCGATGTTCGTTTCCAACTTTCCGCACTCGAGCTTGTATATGCTGGATTTCGACAAATCCGGTATGACAGAGCTGAAACTGGGTGTAGAACAGGATTGGATGTTGATGATCGCATTCTTCCGTGGCAAATTGACCGGCTATGCCGAGCATCCGATGATTCAGAACATTCTGAATCGGCTGAACGGAATCGATTATGTGGTAGCACCGATTGCGGACAACCGGATGTTCCAGATCATCGACAGTTTTATTGAGGGCGAAATAACAGATGTCCAGTGCCGACACTGCCTTTCTGCTACCAATCTGGGCAACCAGTATGTTTTCCTTACACAGAGGGCGGCAGATCGGATAGAAATTCTACGCAAATGCTATCTTGCATCGATTGAGAAGGAAGCATATATCTCCGTGCGGAGTGAGGATGCAAAGGTCAGCAACGACAAGGTCAAAATTGCCCGCAAGCAGTATCGTGGGCAGGGTCAGTATATTGAGGAATTTTTGCTATGAAGAAGATCGACGAAGAGGGTCTGAAGCTATGTGCATTACAGGCTGATATTTTTGCAGAGTCCCTTGAAACAACTCAGTGCAGCTCTCCCATTTTTATCCGTAGATTCATGAATTCCCAGGTTGCAGCCAGAATGGACCATAGAGGCTTTTTATTGGAAGCCAGCGATGCCGTCAGCATTCTCAACGAAGTGGAGGCACAATACGGACCGACTTCCTACGGAAAAGAACGATACGGCCGGGAAGAACTTTATTGGTTGGGATACCTGTATCGCTACTGGGCCTACACCTATGAAAAGAGTAGTAAACAGGTGTATAAGCAAATGAAAGCAAAGGAGCTCCGTAAGCTGTATTATCCGTATCATTCTCTGGATCCCGCGCAGGCTATTGAGCGAATATTGGAAAGCAACGGAAGCGAAGAAGAGGATTACACAGAAAAAGGTGTCAGAGTTCTCCGGGAAATTCTGGAACGGGAGAAAAAAGCAGAGAAACGGGAATAAATTTCACAGGCTGCTTTTGTCCTTTCTGTCCTCGTTGTCCCAGTGCATCAAAATCGAACCCATAAATTAATGCACCATGCCTTCAAAACATGGTGCATTGTATCCACGAGCGGTAGATTTGCCAAATCTGTTACCGTTGTTGATACCATATCAGCAACGGTAATTTTTTATTTTCTGCTGTTCTGTAGGCGTTTTCTGTCTGAAAACGGAGGATTTTCAGAATATTTCTGCAGTTGAACAGACCGTGATGTCCCATTTGCCGCAGCCGGGTGTTCCCAAAAGCACAGCTTGTGAGAATTGCAATCGTTATAAGAATACAAACGATAAATTATTATTTTTTATATACACAGAACCGTCCATGGCTGGGAGTAATCTCGGATATGGACGGTTTTTTATTGATACCCATGGGACAGAAAGGACAGAATAGAACAGCAGAATCATTTCTGCCACCGCTAGGCCTGCGATTAACAGCGTACGGCATATGATTATGTATGTGCGTAAGATGCCCTGTGACCGCATTATGGGAAGTGGCATAATTCGGATAGAGTTTGGGCGAAGATAGAGCAAGCATGCCCGGTTTGCTGTAGATCGATGATCGCAATGCGGTATTACTGTGTGTTAAGTACAAGCTGATTACCTTTGCTGGCGGAGTGAGGTTGGGTGCGCATCTGGTGTGAGAATTGGCAGAGAATGAAGAATACAGAAACCCGCTCAGTGCTGAGATGAGAGTTTCGCCTATAGATGGTTGTTCAAAAATGAGTTTGGTATTTTACATAAACTTAGTTTTAAGTTTATGCAAATTTGAATGTAGATTGAATCTGAGTGGTATAATTCTATTGAATTTAGAAAAACTCATGTTATAATAGAAGAAAGAAGGAGTGATATCCATGAGAATCAAACGTATTACTATAGGCAACTTCAAGAATCTTGCAGAAACAACCTTGGATTTAACACGCATGATTGCCTTGGTATCAACAAACAATTACGGAAAATCAAACTTGCTGGAAGCAATTCGTTTTGGTTTTGACTTTATTTCTGCATCGCCTAAAGAAAGAAATACAATGATGAGATGGAGACGAGGTATTCCTTTGTCACCTGAACTTGCGGGAAAAGAATACAAATTCGTTGTTGAATTTGATGATCCAGAATTAAAGCAGTACAGGTTTGTCAGATATGGATTTAGCTTTATATGGTATAATGACCAGGAAACAGGCGCAGTTATTACCGATGAACAAATTGAGATGCGTGCAACGGAAAGCGTGCGGTATACTGCGTATTTAAAGCGAGATAAGGGACAATATAAAGCGGGTAAAACAAAAACTGGATTCAGAAAAATTGCGTTGGCAGAAGATGTTTTGGCAGTTGATATTATTTCGTCTTTCGATGATGTCGAAATAACCTCCACAATTCGTAAAATCAAAAAATTGGGTTATCGGATGTGCAATACCTTGGAGCTTGATAGATCCTTCAGACCGAATCCAATTGAATTTGAATTTGATGCGAAATCTGAACTAGCATTTGATGATGACGATATTCCTAGAGCACTCAGTGTTCTTAGCAAGGAAAGACCTGAACAGTTCAACCTCTTTATAGAGACAATATATGATTTATTCCCAGAATTTGAGCAGGTTGAATTGAGTGCATACTCATTAAAGGGTCAAACACAAGCCTTTAAAGCATATATAGTTGCCCCTTCGGGGGATGAAGCTGTTGAGGCAGCCCAAGAGGAGCTCCCATATCATGTTAAAGATGAACTGTACAGATTAATCATTCGAAGCAAATATTTGAATCAGCCTATTAGCATGGAGCATATGTCTACCGGCACTAAGCGCGTTTTTTGGCTGGTTGCCAATGCTGTGTTTGGCGGGAGCTACCATACAAATGTACTCGGTGTGGATGAAATCGAAACCAGTATTCATCCGAAGATGATTCGTCGATTGCTGGAAGCCTTATCAGAGATTCTCGAAGGAACTTCTTTGATTGTTACCAGCCATTCGCCTTATTTGATTCAGTATCTGAAGCCAGAGTCAATTTATATTGGCGTCCCAAACGATTCGGGCGTTGCAACATTTAGAAGGATTCATCCATCAAAGGTTAAAAATCTTATTTCTACAACACGTGAATTGGAAACCTCAGTTGGTGAGTATTTATTTGAATTGATGTCTGGAGATGAAGACTCGGCAGCCATTCTTTCCGCATATTTGGAGGATAGCTGCAATGAGTAACAAATACGAAGAAGGCATTGCCTTTATCTTAGAGGGGGATACTGAAAAGGAATTTTATCTGTCATTATTGGAATTTCTTTGTAAAAAGCATGGTGGTATCCTTGAACGGCAGCTTGATTGTGGTAATAGCCCAGATATAATTTATTCGCTGAGAACGCCCAAACGCGCTTTGATGCTTAAATTTAACACAGTAAATACCGTTACCCAAATGCCACATTCCAACCGCTGGTTCATTACTCAGTGTAAAGAAAAGCATAAAGATGTGGGTTCGTGGACTGTATTTCTGTGTTATGATCTGGACAATTACAAAAATGATATCACTAAATTCTATGAGGGCGATTGGGCAAATCTGCGTACATCTTTGAAAAAGAAGGCAAAAGCCGTTCATGATATAGCAGCTGCGGCGGATATTGAGGATATTATTCTATCCGACATTGATGGAGTATCCAGTTTCTTGGGGAGTTCCTCCACGATGGAGCTTCCCACTGGAAGCAAAGGGAAAGCAAAATTAAAGAAATTGTTCCGCCAGGTTGGCAAAACTTATCATGAGGGGAAACGTGCGCGTGCGCTTATTGATTCACTCGATATGCAGAAGATTATTGATACGTCCTCGGCACCACTTGCAGTAATAGAAAGTATTTTATTTGAGTTGGAATTTTTGAGCCTCAAAAGTTAAACTCGTTTGAAAAAAGTGGCGCAATTATCATGCTCGTAAATATGAGTTGCAATAAGTAGCTGAGTTGAACTTGGTTTCGCTTTAAAGAATGCAAAAATGTTTCTGCATTGAGAACACAGATAAGAAACCAACACAAGGAAGCATATAACATCTATAAAAATAGACCCAGGTAGGAGGTATCACATCTGCCAGCCTGGGCCTGCTTCTGTAATGTTTCATAGCCCTGTTACGATTTCCTTCCCGTCCTTGAAGCAAAACACGACCCTTTCGTCGGCATAGACGATGACGTGGTCGATGGTGCCGTTCCAGAGCTTTTCGTCGAAGGTCAGCGGCAGGGCGGTCAGTTCTCCCAACTCGAACATCATACCGCCGATGGCAATGGCATCGGCTTTCATTCTGTCCCGCTGCTTTTGCAGCGATGTCAGTCTGGCTTCGGTTTCTTCAAAGCGGCGGCACAGTTCGGCGTGGGTGGCGCGGTAGGTTTCCTCAGTCGTGGCATTGGCTGCGTTTTCTTCGATGCAGAGGCGCAGCATTTCAGTAACGGCGGTCAATTCCTCCTCCAAAGTCCGAATGTCCTCGTCGATAAAATCCGTATCCGTAAGCACCCGCTGGGTATCGCGCAGCCGGACAATGACGGTCTCCCGGTCGGAAAGATACGCCCCAAGGGCCGACAGGAACAGTTCTTTCAGTCGCTTCTCGGTAAGATGGGGCGTTTCGCATTTGTGTACCCCCTTAAATTTGTCGTTACACTGCCAGATGACCCGGCGGTAACGGTCGGTGGAGTGCCAGGTCTTGGCGCCGAAAATCCCGCCGCAGTCGGCACAAAGGATCTTCCCGGAGAACGGGCTGGTCTGGCGGTGCCGGGTGCGGCTGTTTTTGCGCCGTTCCAACTCCGCTTGCACCTGTTCCCACTCCCACGGCTCGATAATGGCGGGGTGGCTATCCTCCACATAGTACTGAGGCACTTCGCCCTCGTTGACCTTGGTTTTCTTGGTGAGGAAATCCACCGTAAAGGATTTCTGAAGCAGTGCGGAGCCTTTGCATTTCTCGTTCTGCAGGATGCTCTCCACGGTAGCTCTCTGCCAGACGGCCTTTTTTCCGGGGGTAGGGATGCCCTCCTTCGTCAGCGTGGTGGCGATGGCATTTGTGGATTTCCCCTGAAGGAACTCGCGGTAGATGCGTTTGACGATCTCCGCTTCTTCCGGGATGATCTCCGGCAGTCCGTCGGCACCTTTGCGATACCCCAGAAATTGACCGTAAGGGATGCTGACTTTCCCGTCGGCGAAGCGCTTTCGCTGCCCCCAGGTAACGTTTTCGGAGATGCTGCGGCTTTCCTCCTGGGCAAGGCTCGACATGATGGTGATGAGCAGTTCCCCTTTGGAGTCGAAGGTCATGATATTCTCTTTCTGAAAGAAGCACTCGCAACCGGCCTCCTTCAGCTTGCGGATGGTGGTCAGACTGTCTACGGTGTTCCGGGCAAAACGGCTGACGGACTTGGTGACGATAAGGTCGATCTTTCCGGCAAGGGCATCCCGGATCATCCGGTTAAAGCCGTCGCGGTGTTTGGTGTTGACGGCACTGATACCCTCGTCGGTATAGACTTCTACAAAGTCCCAATCCGGATTTTCCCGGATGAACTTGGTGTAATAATCCACCTGTGCTTCATAAGAGGTAACGACTTTTTCTTGAACGACATTCGCACAACCGTGCGAAGCCTACAGTAAACTTGGCCTCCGGCGCATGCCCGTCTTATTCGCTGCGTTTTGCCCTTAAATTATGTCGAAACATGATTTCCCAGTTTCGCGTTGTACGAGCTTCTTCTGTTTTACCAGTTTCTTCTAAGTATGCCGCAATCTTTCGTAACATTATTATAAAAGATTGGTAGTTTTTATCGTTATAAAAGTCGAGAGCGACATTTAATAGCCTCCTGATTTCTGAGGCATACACGGGGTTAAACCTCGATAGGACCCATTGGTAATACTCGTAAAAGTTCCTAAACATATGTATAGCCTCCTTGAAAAATCAAAAATGTCTGTCTGGCTTCAGCTTTAAGAAAGCCATCTCTCCGCTGCTGTACGATGTCATCTCATAATCATTCTTTAACACACGAATAACCGCCCAACCCATTGCCATAATTGGTCTGGGTTGATACCAACTATCCCTATCAACAAATGCTGGCGGCTCAACTCGGTTTTCCAGGAAGTCATAACATACGCTTTTGTTGTTAATTAAATTTCCATATATTGCGATTATCCCCCGTGAACTGATGGTTATTTCACTCGGACGATTAGACATATCACCCTGTAAAACGACGTTTAATGCCTTGCGCAGCTCTCGGCCGGCCGCATACTCTTGAATTAGATTATTTTCAATTTTGTCCCTATTGTCACGAGATTGCTCCTCACGTTTTTTGTTAGACCTTTCTAATCTTTTATAGTGTATTGTTTTATATACCTTACAGTGAGAATAACTGCCATGATCAGAAGGACTATACCAATGATCCAGCAAATAAAATTACCGAAACCGCCGGCTCAATATATGCATAGTCCAATAATTGCAATGACGACCAACCCGATAAATGTTTCCAATGACGTCTCCTCCAACCTATAAGAAATTGCTCTATTTCATATCGTTTGACTACAAATCTGGTGCGGCGGCCTGTTCCGTTTCACGCTGCAACAAGTCCCGTAGTTCTCTTTCGTAGTATTTTGCCTGCTCCTGAATTTCCTGGCTCATTTGAGGGATATACTGAGAAAGTACATCAATTGCCCAGCGCAATTGCCCTCGATTCTTGCTCGATGGGGAGCATCCGAGTTCGCATAATACATACTGATACGCCGCATTTGCATTTCCTGCGTCCATTGCGCATTTAAAATAATTTGTCTTTTCACTCTGTGAGGAAGATAATAAGCCAAGGCGGTAATAGATACCGCCGTCTTTTTTTATTTTCAATGCCTCCCGATAACAACCTATGGCCTTTCCAACATCCCGCTTGGGCAAACAGTCCAAATAGAAGTCCCCCAGTACGCTTAAGCTGCGGTTCATTCCGTAGTAGGATGCTGTTTGCAACAGTTGTTCCGTATATTGTAAATCAGTAGTAACGCGATTTTCTTTGACCGTTAATTGCTTGTAATTTTGAATGCCCGCGCTTTGCATCGCCGCGACACAGCCGCCCATAACCGCTTTTCTTAAATAATGATCGGCTAAGGAGAATTTATCCAAATATTCTGTCCCCTGAAGCATTTTGAATTCAAATTGTGGTTGGCTGAGCAGCTTGGACAAGGAATTAAATCCTTTAGAGAAGCCGGAATATGCCAAATAGAAATAAATCTTATAAGCATAATTATAGAAAATTCGTTTCTTATCCGAGGCAGCCATACAAGCAACAGAATCCAGTTCGTACAAATATGGCACAAATTCGCTATTTTTGAGCTTCTCATTGATTCTCAAAGTGGAACACAGAAGCTCAAACTGTTCCGCAGATAGCTGCAGCGATTCCAACTGATAAGCAAGATTCCACATCGCACTGGGGAGCGGCAGCGCCATTAGCGTATAGTGGAATGCCTCCGCTGCATCCTGCGGCGGCACGACCCCGTCCGCACGCGTTCGATTCATGTAGTTGCCATATTCCAGAGCGGCCTGTCGATTACCGTAATCCGCAGCGACTTTTAATAGTCTGAACCGCGCCGGTTGGTCGAAATCATAGGTTTGCGCCTCGTCATAGATTCGTTTTGCCGCCAGTTCCGGGATATTATCTAACGTCGAAAAGCCGTGTTTGATAAGACGCTGCAGAAATTCACAACGCTTTTCCGACGATGAGTCAACAGCCAATTCTTGCAGGCGTTGCAATTCTGCTTTTTCAAAAAACAGCGGCGATGCCTTTAGTAGTAGGCTGTCCCATAGCACTTGGGAATGGCGAACCTGGCATATCTCCGCTACGATTGGCTGGAGCATCTTGCGTAAATACTCATCCAGCCTTCCTTCGGCGATGTCCGCTGCAAGCTCTCTGAGTCTTTGCGACGGCGGATTTCCGCTCAATGTTTTCTGTATCGCTCTAATCAACTTTTCGGTTTCCGTTTCACTTTCGGTATAACAACGATCTATGTGGGAGAAAAGCTGCGTTAAAAATCCCAGAATGGTATCCAACGCTGTAGCAGCGTTTGCCTCTTTCATAAATGTTGCAATATACTGGATCTGCCCTTTTAGATTCAACGGGTCATTCAGAAAAAACTCGTCCATATCTTCCTCCAAGCGCTGGCCTCTTTTTAGTTTAGCCAACTCATTATATAATGGCGTACCAGAAATGTCAACGGCTTCCCGGTCTTTTGATTTAAATTCCAGAAATTTATATCAAAATTTCCAGAAGTACTTGACGGGGTGATTGTGCGGTGCTATGATGAATGTGGAACTTGAAAAAGGAGTGTTGACACTATGAAAAATGCAACGATTCTGCGTTTGGCTTCAATCCTTCTTATCCTCACGCTCATGATTGGAATGATTCCTGCCGCAAGCGCCTCCAACGAGGTATACTTCCCTGTGTATATGGGAAATTCTTCATCTATTGTGGATGCCTTGCGGTCCTTGGATATTGATCCGTCCTATCAAAATAGAGAACGGATTGCTGCGGCGAACGGTATTCCCGGCTACACGGGAACCGCATCCCAAAATACTGAACTACTGGAAAAACTCCGTGCGGGAATTCTTATTGATCCGAACGGGAAATCAACAGTCTCTAATAATCAAGATGTTCTCGGCAGCCCCTATTACCCCACCTGTGAAGAAAATTTTACGTCAATCGTCGATGCGCTTAATAGCATCGGGGTCGATGCTTCTTTCGATTTCCGATGCAAAATTGCGGAGGCAAACGGTATAGAGGATTATGCCGGTTCAGCTGAGCAAAACTTGTATATGCTTGACTTATTAAAAAGCAACCGTCTTTGCCGGCCTGAAGCAGAGGTATTATCATCCGTCGCTGACCATTCTGAACCCGCTCTTACCCTGACCGGAAATGTTGGAGATTTGTCATCAGCATCAGTGCTGCTTGATATCAAAAAAAGCAATGCTCCAATTCGTTCTGGTGCCGGTTCCAAGTATGCTGTTATTGCCCGCTGTTCAGATGCTGCCGTTCTTGCTTCATCGGGATCTTGCCGGAACGGCAGCTTTCGCAAATGGTACAAGGTAGACCTAGATGGTGAAACCGGGTATATATACAGCGGTAACGTTTCTATTCACAAGCATAACGAACAGGAGTTACACATTAACGGAGTCATATGCGGTGTCTGTAATTGCGGGATGGTGACCGCCAAAGCCAGCAATGGAAAAAGTATAGGCGAGGCTACCAAAGTTATGGGATCGCTAACTCTTGCATTGCCTCTTGCCGCTGCAGACGGGCCGTTGCCAATTGGCGATATTGCCGCTGTCGTAATTACCGTTGTAGCACTGTGCATCGCACACGATTATTCTATCCCGGAAACGGCAGAGATAAGCGCCGCAGTGACCGAGGCCGATTTTGTTAACTATTTGCGTGGTCGGGCCAAAAATACATGTTCAGATTCTTCTTTTCGCAGAGTGAGTCGTTTCCCGGGTGGTCTAAAGTATCTCGACAACTACTGCATGGATCGAGCAGAGGCCTTCCTGTATGTTCAGCTTACAGGCTGCGACGTCTACACCGCAAACGAAAATGAAGCGCTATTACTGGCTGCAATGTACGGGGCAGCAATTATGGAGCGAGATAAAGCGCGCCCCTCTAAGGATATCACCACATATTTCTACCACTATCATTTAGGAACGGATCGCACAAATAAAGCCCATGTCTTTTTTGGGCTGAACGATGCCGGTGTAGGGCCGACATGGTAAAACATCGGAAGGTAAATAAGGCAATTCGTCCATCTTCCAGCGCGACTCATATTATGAGAAGGTGTCGGCAGCGCCGCTCAGCTTGAATCGAAGGAGGTATTTTCATGGATTCTAACAACTGCCATATTCGTCCTACACCCTTACAGGCTGCAATTTATCGTCGTATTTTCCGCTGCCTTTACGATAGATTTCTGGATTGCCCGTTGTCCTTTGCACGTCTGCTGGAAAATCCGACTTATGCCGCCATCGCAGACTGTAAATTTCTTGACTCGAACGGGCAGATTTATGCCCTCCGGCCTTGCACACTGGTCACGGAAAACGGTGCTGTCCATGCACTCACGGAAGGCAAAAGGTTGCCAACCGATGCGCAGACCATTTGTGAACCCGGCATAGAGCAGGCGGAGCTTACCTGGTGTATTCTCCACCAGGACGGGGCAAGACAGCGGGTTGCTTATGTCCTTTCCGACAAACTGGAAGGCAGCTTGAACTTCATGAGCGCGGATGCGCAGGCAAACGGGTTGCAGGCACTTTTTGAGAACGAGCGCAAAGATAATATCCTTCGCCTGCTGACAGACGATGTCTTTCTCACGGACTTCACGCAAACGCTGGGTCGCTATGCCAGCACGCTGTTCCCGCAGCAGGAAAGCCTTCTCGATTTTGAGGCTCCGGTGATCGATTTCTTTGAATACAGCGATGCAGACGCGGAGCACATCGTCAAGGCGGTGCTGCTTGCCAAAAGTCTTGGCATCCTTACTGTCGGCAAGGCTGAGCTTGGGGATGATCCGGTAAGATTCCGGATTCCGGCGGTTGCTGCAATCCTTGCAGTACCGTTTCTGTTAAACGGCACATCCCGCCTTTTGGAGCGGGAAAAGAGCGCCGAAGCCATTATCGTCCATCGTCTGTTCCTCTGGCTGGATGACACCCTGCCGCTGATGAGCAACGAGCAGATTGCTTCGCTGGTCCGCTTTCTGTTGGAAGCGCCTGATGTTTATCGCGTACTGCTTCAGGAGCTGGCGTTGGATCATGAGCTGCCAGAGGATGTTCTGGCAGCGTGCTGCCCGGCATTTGATGGTGAGCTAAGCTCTCTGGAGGTAGACCTGCTTCTGAAAAAGCACCCCAACAGTGAAAATGTGTTTCATGCGATCACGGACGCTTTCCGGCAGAGCGTTTCCTGCGAAAAGCCGAGGCTCTGCATGGCAGCTGTTGTCGTTCAAGCGGCGGCGTGCCAAAGAACACGCATAGCTCCGGAAGCACTGGCGCAAAAGCTTCTTTTTTCGGAGCACCGCGCAGAACAGCTCTTGGGAGCCTGTTTTCTCCGGTATTATGCCAGAGAAAAGTACACGCAGGACTATCATCTGAATATCGCCAGAGAATATCTCGGCAATGTCAGCGCAGAAGTCGTCGGTAAGCTCTTGGAGCGCCTTACGGCAACCCCCTTCTGTGGGCATTATGTAGATGCCATTTTTGATATGGTGTTGGGAGAGCGCATTTCTCGACAAGCCTTGCAGACGATCGACCTCTTCCGTTTTGCGGTGCAGATGGCGGAATCGGAAGAATTCAAAGCGGCAGGATGGAAGCTGCTGTCCCTGTTCCCCATCAATACGGAAACCCTGTGTTGGGGAAAACAGTATACCGGCACCGCGCTCGCTGCCGAAGCGCACCGACGTTTTTCCGAAGCGGCCGGCGAACCGGCAGCGGCTGCGCTGCATTTCACCGCCTATGTCCTTTTGTCGGGCTTTTCTGTGGGAGAGATCTACCGGCGGCACATTGACCTTTGCGTTACATACTTTCACGCTAAGAAGCCTTGGAGCAACGAGGGTGCGGCACTTCTGAGCATGATTGTCAACGACATCTTGCAGCTGCCGGATGTCCCTTCCGTTCATAAAAGGCGCGCTGTTTGTGGCGAACTGCCCCGGCCCTATCTTCCGACGCCTCTGCACATTGCGCGCTGCCAGGAGCTTTACACCTTGGCTACTGCGTTGAGCAGCGGCAGCATCGATTGCAATATCGTTTCACAGGAGTCGGAGCTTCTCGAACAGCTCTACTTCGTTCGAATGGTGCGGGATTGCCCGGCGCAGAAATACCGTTCCTTCCGGCCGGAGATCGCTGCACAGCTTCTGGTAAAATGCAAGACAACGTTCCCGGTTCAAAGCAGCTTCGCCATTGTTTCTGTTTTTGAGCTTCACTGTCTCTACGGAACGCCGCAGTCTGCGCTTGCCTTTTATCGCAGGTACCGGGAGGTGCTCGACCGCACAGAACGCGCCGACACCTTCGCAGCCAGTGTGCCGACATGGTCGGATTCGCGGGCCGGAATTGCGGGATATCTGGAGGCTTTGCTCAGCATTCCCAGGGTCGGTGTAGGAGTTTTACGCGCCGCACGCGCGAAGAAGCCGGAAATCGCACAGGCGCTTCTGCGTGAAGCAGCGCCGCTTCTGAATACACCTTGGTGTGTGATCCGCCTATCTGAAGTCTTTGAAGGCGAACTTCTTGACGAGCTGCGGGCGTTGTTTCCTGAGCAGGAACGGTATGTGTCGCGTTGTTTTGTCGAGGGCGAAACGTGCCGCTCTGACGACAGCGAACGGTGCTATTTCGGCAGCGGAGCACCGGACGAGGAATACCTGGAGAAGCAATGCGGTCGCAGGATTTTCTCCGGCCGCAACGCCGTGCTGTTTTATGACGACCCCGGATTCCTGTATACAGTTATGTGTAGAGATAGCCTTGCGGCAACGACGGTGCTGGCATTGGGGTACGATGACGATCCCGTAATGCTGCGGCTGGCGATCATGTGCTGCGGCAACATTTTGCGATACGCGTCCGCCCGACTGCGCAGGGACCCCGACCTGCAAGCGCTTGCCCGTGAAGTGGAACGGGAACGGGAAAGCACCACGCAGGGAGCCGGGCTGCTTTCTCTGCTCAATCAGATCAACGAAGATGAAGAAGGCGATTTGACTCGGTTTTGACGTTTTCGACAAATTTTATGGCAGTTTTTGTTTGAGTTTGCCACTTGATATTTTATCTGAGTTGCGGTAGAATTTAGTAACCACGAAAGTGGCAGAAGTAGCTTGTTGTTTTTTCGCTGCGAAAAAACAGGAGTGCGAGTCGCGCTCCGTTCCACCTTGCCCGAGACGCGTGCGGTTTCCCGCACGCCGGATCATGCGCCTGTACTTCTGTCACTTTCTATTTTTATCTTCAAACGGAGCCGAGGTGAAGCCCAAATGAAGCCGATGATCGATGAAACGGTTCTTCTGCACTATGACGCGCAGCGCGATATATACTATGCCGAATCCGTTGGAGATCGGGTGGATCTTACACCGTTGGAATATGAGGTTCTTTCCTCCGCTGACGGAAAAACGAACCTTTCTCAGGCTTTTCCCGGACTTTCTTCCCGACAGCTTGCAGCAGTTCTTCGCCGATTAAAGGGCCTCAATTTGATCACCACCAAACGCTACCACGGCTTTATCGTCGGGCGCTTCATTCTCTTTCCCGTGGCGAACCGCGTGAAGGGCCTCCGCGCCTTTGCCGGTATCTTCAACTTGCTTCTGCCCTTTGCCGCAGTCGTTCTTTTTGCTTTTGGAATTGCTCGTTATATGACGTGCAAGCCCATTTTCGGCGACCTCGATTATTTTGATATAGCTCTTTTCTATCTGCTGTTTTCCCTGTCAATCTCCGCCCATGAATTCGGACATTTTTCAGCGGCGGTTGCATATCGGTATTACGTTTCAAATGCCGGACTTCTGCTGCTATTTCGCGTGATCCCCCTGGGGGCGTATGTATCCTTCAAGCAAGACAACAGAGTCAGAATCCGACGGCACAAGGCGCAGCTTTTCTTAGCGGGGATCGAAGTAAATTTTCTGCTTTCCGGAGTTTTCTTCCTGCTGGCCTGCACAGGCAGTCCGCACGCTGAGATATATGATTGGCTTGCAGAATGCAATCTCTACATGGCCATTCTGAACCTTATGCCTGCACCGCTTCTGGACGGCGGCAAGACGTTGGGGATCGCGCTCGGCATTGATAATTACCTCTTGTTTATGCTGAATGTTTTTTCAAAGAGAAACCGGAGACGCCTCGCACACTCCGGTTGGACGGGCTGGCTCTGCATTGGCCTTGCAACCTTTGGCACTTTGACACTTTCCGGTCTGATTGTGTACATGGGTTACAGCCTGATTTTAGATGCTAAAGCAATCATTGAACTGATTGAACTTGTTGGTTGATTTGGTCCGCCCAGCCACTTTGATGTGCATTCCGCGAAAGACAAACGTGAAGGAGGAAGAGAAATGCAATACAAAAAGAATGGGCAAGTGAACTGCAATGCCGTGGATCTGGCAGTTCTCCATCGAGAGGCACAGAAAGGAAAGGCTTGGGCAACGCCCGAGGCGTTTTTGAACGCTCCGCACAGGGAGATCCCTTATATTCCCTCGGTGCAGATTTTTGTGCTGCTGGCATTTCAACCTCAGGATGAGACGGACTATTCTTATCGTCTCCGACAGACGCTGAAAATCAGCAATGACACGGGGGCTTTCTATTCCGAGCGCACGCTCTTTGACCGTTCGCGGAGTGAAAAATGCAGAAAAATCTCCACGCCCCACCCCACACTGATGAAGCTCCAGCGCTGGATCCTCCGCAACATTTTGGAGCAGTTGGAGGTCAGCCCTGTGAGCTTTGCTTACCGAAAGGGCGTGTGTCTCAAGGACAACGCCGCTCCCCACGTAGGGAAAAAGCAGATGGTCAAGGCAGACATTTCCCATTTCTTTGAAACGGTTTCCTACGGGAAGGTCTACGGAGTGTTTGCCGAGGCAGGCTATGACAAGCCTGTGGCAACCCTGCTGGCCAAGCTCTGCACGCTCCGTGGACATCTGCCGCAGGGCGCTCCCTCTTCTCCGGCGCTTGCCAATCTTGTGATGGGGCGGTTTGACGAGATTGTCTGCGCCTACTGCGACGAGCGCGGGATCATCTATACGCGCTACAGCGACGATCTGACCTTCTCCGCAGACCGGATGGATATTGCCGGACTTCTTCGCTTTGTCCGGGCGACACTGAAAGCGGAAGGCTTTTCCATGAATTCCAAGAAGATTCGGGTTCTCGGTCCCGGAGCTCGGCATCAGGTCTGCGGCATTGTGACCAACGAGGTCCTGTCCGTGCCGAAATCCTATCGCCGCAAGCTGCGTCAAGAGGTGTATTTCCTCCAAAAATCCACCCTGGCGGAGCACATCCGGCGGATGAACGATCCCAAATTCATCGATTTCGACGGTTCCATCCGCACAGACTATTATTTGAGAAACCTGCTGGGACGGCTGCAATTTGTCGAGCAGATCCGCCATGACCCGAAGATGCTGGAAGCGGCATTGCAGGTACAGGATATGCTGTTTTTTGCTGAAGAATATCCGAAGCATCCCGAAGTCGGCGGCTTCCTTTTCGGGGAAGTCTCAAGCGTGAAGCGGGAGGCCTTAATGATCGTGAAGCTGGGCGGCGAGGTACCGCCCCGTCTGCTGGAGCTGCTGCTGCCGCACAGTCATTCCTTCGTCGATTGTATGTTGAAATCCGGACGGCTTCGGCGTAAGAAAACCGGTAATCTAACCCTTGGTGCTTCCGTTCGGATGGAATGTACGGAGGAAGATGTGTGCTTTTCCCTCAGGCGGGCTGAGAAAGTCCTGATTCAAATGGAGAACGCAGGACAATATACTGATGCGGACATTTTGGCTTCCTACATTGACGGATTGGCGCATAGCCCGGACTTTCCCGGCGAATTCATCTGGGGAGTGGATATGGCGACCCGAAGCTGGCGCAAGCGGATGACATTACAGCGGTGGGAGCGCTTGCGCGGAATCGACTTCAGTCGATTGGCTCCCTGCGTCGAACTCAGCCAAAAAATGGCAGTCGTTCTGTGCCCGCTCTCTGAATTTCCGAAGGGAATGACGAATGCTCTAACGGATATTCTCTTTAGGGATCAAGCTCAAACCATAGAACGCCTGCGACAGACCGGTTGGCTGGAGGAAATCACCGATGAGAAGGGGATGCTTCGGCTTCGTCTGACGGAACGCGGGATTCTGAGTATGTATCAATCCCGTGAGCTTGTATGGACATGGGAGCGAATGGAGCCTATTTGCGAAGCGATTTTCCTTGCAAAGAGGAACGCCTATCGCGGGGACTACGAGGCATTCCTTTATGCCTCGGCAATTTTGTGGCGGCTGTGTGTGATGGAAGATGTGCCCGGGGATACACGGGAACTCTGCCGGGATACCTCATTGACGCTTGGAATCATTGCTGCAAGAGAGCGTTTTAAGGCAACATCCACAGCCACCGAGGCAGACAAACGTTGAAAAAACGCATGCATGACCTGTAAGGGCTTTTACCGCATGACGAACGGTTCCGGCATTCACTTCTTGATGCGTTTGCTGTTCGTGAGCAAAAATATATTTCGGCAAAATGTGCCTGTGGTCTATAAGGAGAGCATTATGGAATCTGCTGCGTACATTTGGTGTCGTATTCTGCAGGAATTGCAGAATAGCAGAGAAATTGCGCAGTCGGAACCGCTTTGGGAAAGTGCGGAACCGATTTGCGCAGAAAATGGCGTGTTTGCGTTATACATTGCGGATCGCGAGCAGCGGAGTTTGTTTTTAGAACGTTTTTTCGATGAAACAGAGCGCATCTTGCATGATACGCTGAACAGCGAATTGCAGCTCGAACTCTGGGATGATGAAAAAACGGCAGCCTTCCGCTCCGACCCTATGGTAGTCGCACGCATAAATCCGCAGTACACCGGAGAGAATTTCGTGGTCACCCAGGAAAACGCGGCGGCGTTTGACGCGGCAATGCGTTGGGCGGAACAGGCGGATGCGCCGCTTTTGTACATCTACGGCGACCGAAATGTCGGAAAAACGCATCTTTTGCACGCAGCCGCCCGCCGAGCTTTACAGCGGACGCCCGGGCTTGAATTGTTACTGCGCACCGGCGACTGGTTCTTCAATGAGATGATCTGCGCGATGCGCGAAGGAAATTTGGAAGCACGGTTCGCCGAATATTGTAATACTGAAATGCTTCTGATGGATAATGTGCAATTTGCAGTCTACCCCATTATGGCGAATCGGTTTTTGCAGCTTCTGCGCAGCCGCAACGAAACAGGAAAGCGGACCATTCTGACCGCCGACCGACCGCCGGAGGAGCTTTTACCGGAATTGGCGCCGCTGATCGGTCAGGTTGTAGTACTCGGGAGGAATATAAAATGAGAGATATCTATATCAGCCCAATCAAAGCCGTGCTGCATTGCACGGACGATCCTGCGTTAGATTTTATTCTCTGCACCTCGGAGGACTATCTCTCCAAGCCGCTGCCTTCTAACGTACTGCGGCTGGACTTCCGGGATACCGTCGATGTCGATGACCCGGCGGCGTTTTCTGCGCAATTAGCAGCCGATGTTGCTTCCTTTCTCCAACGGCCGGATGCGCGGCCGGAGCTGTTCGTCTGCTGCGACTGCGGCGTGTCAAGAAGCGCCGCACTGGCCGCCGCGATCCGCTGCGCCGACGGCGGTTCCGACTTCTCCATCTGGGACGACCCAAACTATATGCCCAACCCGCTGGTCTATCGCCTCACGCGTCGGGTTTTGAATGCTCCTATCACAGAAGATGCTCTTAACGATCGCCTAGCTCTCAACGCAACTGCCAGGCGGAAGGCATTTTCAAAAAAAGTAACGCAAACGGGCGCAGTAGAAGCAAAAATGCCAAATGGATGCAGGAAGATATCGGGAAAGCCAAACGTAACGGCAACATTGTGACCACCTATCCTGTCGATTTAGGGAAATATTGCTGGCAAGTTGGGAATATCTTCGTCCGTTTCGACCTCCTCCACTCACATGAACTGCAACGATGTGCGCCACTTGGTAGATTACATCTGGAGGAGCGTCGGTTGGAGCTCAGAACTTTTTCGTACATTGAAAGAATCCGAAAGGCAGACACCGATTTTGCTGCTATCCTGGCAACTGTCGCGACGATTTGCAAAGATGTCATTCAGCCAGGAGTCATCATTGAACCCCCTATCTGGTTCTACATCAGATTCTACGCAGAGCAGCACGGGATCCCCCGTCCACGCCTATATTTGCGGCAACGAGGATTTTGTCCCTTACGATAAATATAAAAGCATTGATGATGTTCTGCAGGGGCAGACCTTTCAATGCGTGAAAAACGATTCGAAGCTGCACTGGCGCAAAATTGACGCATTTGGGGGTGCGGACATTTTCTTGGACTTAAATTCCAAGTAATGCCCGTCTCCCGAGCGCATCTTAACGGAACGCTTTGAATTTTCCAGCTTCTACATCAATTCTTAGCGTAGGGACATTCGCATTTTCCTCCACGATGGTGATTGCGGCGGTCGTATCAATGTAGTTGTCTGAGAGTGTCTCATAGATTTCGATTTGAACCTCGTCGTCTTTATCGTAGAGCATCAGAAAATCAATCAGTTCTCCAGCTTTCATGAAAGTATCCTCCATAATCGTTACCCAGCCAAATCAAGGCTGCGTCTGTATTCTAACGGACTCATCCATCCGAGGGATTTCTTGATTTGGCTTTCGTTATACCAACGGATATAATCATCCAAGATAGCGATAAACTCGTCAATGGAGGTTCCTTTTCATGACCTATCATAAAACATTTCGTTTTTCAGACGGCCAAAGAAGCCCTCGCAAGCAGAGTTATCTGGGGAGCAGCCTTTCTTTGACATGGATCTGGTGAGCCAAGCTGCGTCCATTCGTTGAATCCAGCCGGGCCACCGGTAATGCGCGCCGCGGTCGCTGTGAATAATAGGATGTTCATTTTCTTTTAAGAGGGAAATAGCTTCGTCTAACATCCCATTGACTAAGTCAGCTGACGGAGAAGTTCCAATGGACCACGAGACCGCTAAGCCATCGAAACAATCAGTGATGGGGGATAAATAGATTTTACCTGCAGAAATACTGAACTCCGTGATATCGGTAAGCCACTTGGTATTAGGTGCTTCGGCATGGAAGTCACGGTTGACAATGTTGGCTACTTCGGGACTGATTTCGCCAGCGTAAGAACTGTATTTCCTTTGTTTTACACAACGAACCGCCAAGTTTTCTTCCTTCATCAGCCGGCGAATAACTTTCTCAGAGGCTACCATGCCCGCTTTCTTTAGGCTTGCATGGATGCGTCGATAGCCATAGCACCCGTTGGTTGCACAGAAGACGGCCTGAATCTCCGTGCGGAGATTTGCGTATTTGTCCAGTCCGTGAATGCGGTTCTCCTGATAACAGTAGCTACTTTTAGAAATCTGTAAAGTCTCCAGCAGTTCCTTTAGCCGATATTTATCTCTTAGGACATCAATCACTTCGGCCTTTTCGCGATTACTTATGGTTTGCAGATTGATGCCCTCGGCTTTTTTTAAGACTTCAGAGGCCTTTTTCAAAATGTCGTATTCCAGCCTGAGTCGATATAATTTGGCCTGGAGATCCGCTTCCTCGGCCCGTAATGCCTCGATTTCTTTGATGAGCTTCTCTTCGGTAGCTGAGGCAGGATGCTTTTTTGGGGCATTGTGACTCTTTGCTCCTCGCCGAGCAGCTGTTTTTTCCACTTGTACAACGATGCTCGACTCACGCCATGCGTTTCAGCAATCTTTTGTGCAGAGCTCTGACGGGCGCAAAAGTCGATAACAGCTTGCTCTTTCTTTTCTTGAGGACATTCTACCAGAGCATTCTTAGAAAGACAATGTTTTTTCGATTAGGAAATGCCTCGTCGAGCCATTTAGAGAGAACTTGACGACTGGGATATCCAAGTGCCTTAACCGTTCTGGTCGCATTCTTCCCGTGTTCCAAGTAATGTTGGATGGCACGCTGTTTTTGATCCTCTGAAAACCATACTGGATCCTTATAAGCCTTATGCAGATCTCCATTTTCTACATACTCTGCATACCAACGAAGGAGCATGTTCGGAGAAGGATATCCCAGTTCTCGCCTTACTGCAGCGACGCTTCGATCATATTGAATATAGAGTTTGACGGCTTTTATCCGTTTCTCATAGGAATACATAGACGACCTCCTGTCCCACTATTTTGGTCCAAGATTTCGTCCGCACCCCCATATCGTAAATTGAAAAGTACGGAGGGAAAATGTGAAAATTACGTCCGTTGAACAAGAGATTCGCCGCCGTGAACAGTGGATGCTTCGCGGGAAGCACCCTGTATGTAAAGCGCTCTACCTGGCGGCACTGGCTGCACTGATCCTGCTCGGCGGCATCATCCGCATTGCCTGCCTTGGCAGCAGTATACAGCTCGAGCTGCATCGCTGCCTTGCGCCGGTTGCTGTTGGCGCTGTGACCTTCTTCCTGCTGCGCAGATATCCGATCCTTCGACTGCTGCGGGATCATCCCGGCATTGGCGCGATGCTGCTTTGTTATCTGCTCGGTCTGCTTTGCGTACTTTTTTACCGCTCCGACTATCGGAAAAGCATCAGCACCTGGCCGACGTTCATGTTCATCTCTGTGCTCATCGTTGCTGCAGTCGCCTTTGCGATGCAAGGTTACCGACGCTGCACACCCTTCTTCGTGGTCGGAGCGGCGGCGATTGTTGCCCTGCTTTCCCTCGGAATGGGAAATTCCTTTTCCGCGATGCTGGCACTCCTGTTGGCGCTGGTGCTCGGCTGTATCGCCGCTTATTCCGGCGCGACTGTGCAAAAGAGACTTTGGTGCCTGTGCGTAATTGGAGTCTGGCTCTTAACGGTTCTTGGCTTCGCAGTTGTTTCCAATGACTTCTGTCTCGGCGTATTTGGCGGCTTTACCGACTTTTCTGTTTCGCCATTGGATCCGCAAGGCATCGGAAAATATTATGGGATTCTGCGAGCGTGCCGCTTTTTCGGCACATCGGAGACAGGTGCGCTGTCGGAATCGGCACAATGCGGCGTGATGCTTACAGCGGCTGTCAAGCTCGGCTGGGGATTGTTTGCACTGCTGGTTGGTTTGATGGTTATGGTGCTTGTAACCGGCATGATTCTCACAGTACAGTGGAAAGGCATGACGCGGCTGTTGGGTGCCGGCGCAATGCTCTCGCTGCTGTACGTGTTTCTCGGAGAGCCGATGCGGGCATTCGGTATCGAATCGCCATTCCTCTACGCCATTCCGTTCTTGTCCGGAGATGCCTACGCCTCGACGATGACGCTGCTGACCGCGCTGCTCGTATTTCCTTTTGAAAGGGAAAGCGTATACCCGTTCCGCACGAGTTTTCTTTACCGGGAGCTGGAGGAGGTACACCACTATCTTCTCCCCGGACGCGAAGAAAAGGCCAGCTGCATGGTGATGCGGTCACTGCCTTTGCCGGACTGGGAGATTGATCTGTCCGACCTGTTCGAGGGACAGGATAATCTGATTCACCTGAAGGAGAACGAGCTGTTCGTCCACCTGCAAGGCAAAGATCATTGTACGATTTGCCGCTATTACGGCGCAATTTGGGAGGTGGCTCGAACCTTTGAACAGCTCTCGTTCCGCGGAGAATATGCAGCCGTCAAAATCACCGCAAACCGAAAAGCGAAAATGCAGGCGCTGCTGCATTATGCAGGCAAGCTCGCTGCCACGACGCTGACAGATAACACCGGATGTTGTGTCGGCATCGACAATACGCTTGAAAACGACACGGTCAGCGTTCACATGGTAATCGTCTGAGAAAGCACGAGCATGACCGAAAATGCTGCTTCCGATGACAGGAGAGAAAGCAGCGGATGCGGCGATCCGTTTGCTGAATCCAACGGAGATTCTGCAATCGGCAGGGAGAGACGAGTTCTCCCGGAAGTGACTGAACTGCCGCAAAACCAAAGGCACCGTAATCGCGTAAAATGACCAAATGGAGGGTTGTATAAACATGGAAGAACAAGAATTAGCAGAACAGACAATCGGCAGATTGCTCGATTTGTCACAGTAGCTGACGGAACTTGCGGAGAATATCCGCAAGGAAACAGAGAGCTTGAAATCCGACGCGGAGGGAAATTGGAAAAATCTCTGCCTTTTCTCTGCCGAGGATATGCAAAAATTGACCGACGCGGTGAATCGGATTGACATTGAGAAGGTCTATGCGGCATTTGAACTGGCAGACGGACTTCAAAGAGTGGCATACGCACTGTGTAATGTCGTCAGTTGCCCGCGGGAATCTCCGCCGAAGATTTAGGGAACCTCTGATTTAATCCGCACTACCAAAGAGGATCCGAATATGGTATAATAACATCATCAAAACGATGGTGGTGCAGGCAATGAAGCAGGAAACATTTACAGACATCGAGTACAGCTGCCGCAAGAAAAAAACGAAGCGGGAAGAGTTTCTGGAAATCATGGACGAAATCATTCCATGGGACGAGTGGGTCAGTGTCATCAGGCCCTGCTATCCCATGGGAAAGCGCGGACGTCCGCCCATGGGGATCGAAAAGATGCTGCGGATGTATCTGCTTCATACTAGAATCTGTTAAAAAGCTTGAAGAGCTTTTTATAGCGCCAGCGGCGCGTCAGATTCTGCATGAGACGGCGCATCGTGCATTCGCACGATGCGAGTGTGCAAAGCACACGAGATTCTTGATTAAATATTTTAATCAAGAATCAGTATCAGATCTGGTTCAACCTGTCCGATCCGGCAACAGAGGATGCCATCTATGACAGCTATGCCATGCGGAAATTCACGGGCATTGACTTCATGACGGAAGCAGTGCCGGACGAAACGACCCTGTGCAAGTTCCGTCATCTTCTGGAAGAAAACGGCCTGAACAAGCTGTTTTTTGACGCGATCAACCGGGTAATGGTGCAAACCGGGCACATGATGAAGGGCGGAACCATCGTGGATGCAACGATCATCAACGCACCCAGCTCCACCAAAAACGCGGAGAAGAAGCGCGACCCGGAAATGCACCAGACGAAAAAGGGTAATGAGTGGAAATTCGGGATGAAATGCCACATCGGTGTGGATGCTGGCAGCGGGCTGGTTCATACCATGACGGTCACGGCGGCAAATACGCATGACATCACGCAGGCAGCCGCGTTGATTCGCGAAGACGATGAAGTGGTATATGGGGATGCCGGGTATCTGGGAATCCAAAAGCGTCCCGAAATAGCCTGTGACGAGCATTTATCCAGCATAGATTACCGCATGAACAGCCGTCCCGGAAAGCTGCCTCATGTATCTGACAATGCAATTGATTGGGAACGGTATATTGAGAACCGCAAATCCTCGGTGCGCTGTAAGGTGGAGCATGCGTTTCGAATTGTTAAATGCCAGTTCGGTTATAAAAAACGGTGTATTGCGGCTTGAAGAAAAACGAGAATCGCCTGTATGCAATGTTCGCCTGCGCCAATCTATACGCCCTTGCGATCGCCGGGCGAAAACTCTCCACGACCTGATATAGGGGCAGTCTGCCCTTTTTCGGGAAATAGAGCAGAAAAGGAACGCTGTAGTGGCTATTTTGCGCCGGAATCGCCTTAACTAAGCCCCAAAGCGGCTAATAGCCCGAATAGGGACAGAAATAACCCGATTTATTCAGAGATTCCTTAGGGATTGATGCACGCTTTGCTTTGGAACTGTATTTTTATGCAGTCGGATGAGAGGGCCTCTGTGAATTACTATGCCGTTGGATTGTTGCGCAATGAAATTGCATTGATGTCCGGTAAGTGCGGCAAGTAGCGTGATACAGCTTGAACACTGCCTTCGGAGAGGGAATGGAATGCCTTGCAGCTGATGAACGCACTTGTAAAAGTGCTTCAAATTTCGGGCTGTGGTTGCCTTTCGCAAGCCTGTCATTGGACGCACATTGGCATGTCTGTAATAAAATATTGACGAATATTTGCGAAATGTGTTGACAGAACACGCGACGTTATATATACTCATATTGATGAATATGCAGCACTTTTGGCGCTTGCTTTAAGAGGGATTACCTATAGGCGCGTTTGGGTAATCCGGTGAGTTGAACTTCTTACAAAAGGATGTCATGTGAAGGATAGTCCAACAAAGCGTGTAGCTCATGTGACTCCCACGTTGCCGAGCAGACAGACTTTACTGCAAAGTTGAATATCAGCCGCCAGCAGGTTGTTGCAATAGAAACCGAGAAGCGGAAAATGTCATGGAGCATCTTTCTCTCGCTGATTCTGATTTTCGGCCTTGACGCGGAAACGTTGTTAATGATGAAAACTTTTGAAATATATACACCGGAGTTGTTGACACTTTTGGGCAGTGACAAGCAATCCGAGTAAAAGGAAGGAACAAGCAATGAAAAGGTGCTCTCTTTGCAACGCGGTTTACGATGATTCGTATGGTACATGTCCCACCTGTGGTGTCCGCTTAAACAGCCTTACAGAGGCAGCGGAACATCTTGCAAATTCAAACGTGACGGTACACAGCGCTTCTTTGAATAACGGAAGTCGCCAAAATGCGCAAGCCTCCTCGATACAGTTTTATGAAAGAAGCGGGTCGACGCACATTTTTAACGGTGCGCTTGCGGAAGTCAGTACACAACAGTATTACCAGTCGAAATCTACCAAATTGATTCGGGCAGTGTTTTCCGGTGAGCCTTACCAGCTCAGCCATACATCATATATAACCATCTTGCGAATTGAGGAGCATGCGTTGCGCAGATATCCCGAGCAAGCACAGGATATTGTTCTTTTTGGCGGCGTACAAAATGTTTTTGCGCCGGGCGATGATTTAACAATCCGCGCAAAGAGAAAAGGAAACCGTTATGTTGCCAAGCGAATTTTCAGCCATTCCATCGACAGAAATATTCGAATTGAGGGCAATATTCCGGCAGGTTTGATTCGGTTTCTATTCCTGATTCTCGCAGCAGCGATCATTTGGGCGATACACGGGATCGTCAGCATTGACTATCTTGCGGCAGGGCAAGGAATTCTGCGCTTTTTTACCTCGCTGATCCCGACTGCCCTGACCATTTGGTTTCTTTGGATTCTGATTAAATCGTTTTTCAAAAAATAGTCCGAATTTTTATTGGGCAGGGGTGATATTATGCCGAATCGAATCATTCATGGGCTGAACGATGTTGCCGCAAGTGCGGAAGCTATTCAAAGCTTTTATACAAAACAGTATTTGCGTCAGGAGAAATACATCCCCTCGGATTATCTCTGGAAACAGTTGCCGGAGTCAATAGGCATTAACAAATACTACCGCGTCTGCGGTTACGCTCTGAACAACACTCGAGAAAACGATTACTCAAATATAACATCACTTGCCGCGCAAATTGTAACCGCCCTGTCTAAAGTTCGAACCGCAATGGCATATACGCTTTACTATGAGACCGGAAGTCTTAATGTTTATTGTGGGACTAATTACAGGCACTCGCAAATCATAGCGGATGCCCTTACGGGTGATTCGCTAAACGCTTCTCTCGAAAATATTTGGATTCACCCGGAAAAGCTCACAAAAGTCCAACAGCATAATGCCATTTTGGTAGGGACAACAAAACCGGAATGCGGGGCAATCGACCGCCTTATCAGCAGCTTGTGCATTGACGGCAATTATATTATCAACTTTCTCTGCATTCCCTGCTCCGATGATGAAGTCATCGATGCACGAAAGCAGCTGTATCGGCTGCATGAGCTGCTCGAACCTGTTTCAACCTATGAGTGGACGTATGGTGCAGGACGTCAGCGGAGGCATACCACGACGAACGCAGATGTTGCAGATGCAATTCGGGCAATCGATGCAGCACAAGAATGCTTGGAAAGAAACGCTTGGAAAGTGTTGATCCACATCGGCGCAAGCACGGTATCCGACATGCAACAGGTTACTGCATCTCTTGCGGCGATGCTTGGCTCGGCGATTCCGTTCCCCTGCAACAGAGCGATTATTTTACGCTCTGCATGGAGGTACCCTGCGGTGTTTCTCGGGGATATCAATTTCGGCGGTTTGTACAGCCATTCGCTCATGAATGTTGTAGATGACGAAACACTGCGCTCCTTAATTGCGTTGCCGATGCAATCGCACGGTGAAAGCTATCAGGTGTTGCATATCGGCGAAGCCGCGCGTGGGGAACGCATATGGAATACAACGCCCCCGAGAGTAACACAGCAGGATAGAGCCTGCTTCCTCGGGGTGCTGGAAAACAAACGGGAATATTCATACGCACTGGATGATCTTCGACAGCACGCTTTTGTGACAGGCGCAACTCGCTCCGGCAAAACGACAAGCGTTCAGAAAATTCTGTATGATGCACACAGGCACGGCATTCCGTTCATTGTCCTCGAGGCGGCAAAAAAAGAGTATTGGGAACTGAAAAATGCAATCGGGATGGAGAAAGCTCGGGTCTATTCTGCCGGTGCGGATGCATTGCCTTTGCGTGTCAATCCGTTTGTGCCGGAATTGGGCACAAGACTTTCCTTTCACATTCAAAGTTTGGTTGACGTGTTCCTTTCTGCATTCGACAATGACGACCCAATTCCGGAAATATTAACGCTCCTGATATATAAATGCTACGAAGTTCACGGCTGGAACCCGGAACAATACATAGACGGGAGCGAAGAACTGACCTATCCGACGCTCGGAGATATGCTCACAAATGTGAACGACGTGGTTCGTCACATCGGGTACGATGCCGAAATAGAGCGTCGGATGGCAGCGGTCATCCGTGCAAGAATTGAGCCTTTGGTTCTGAACTATGGTTCTGTACTGAATACGAACGAAACACTTTCCGTAGAAGACCTGTTTCAAACCTCTGCTGTCATTGAACTTGATGATTTTTCGGAAAAGGAGCGGCCTTTTATTGCCAGCCTGATGGCTTTGAAGATTCGGGAACACGCACAGCAGTGCAGCCAGTCGCCCCGCTTGGAACGTTTGGTGATTGTGGAAGAAGCACATACGATTATGCCAAACCCGGAATTACCCAGTGCTTCACGAAATGCGGCGCGATGCGCCGGATACTTTTCGAATATGCTGGCAGAGATCAGTGCCTATGGAACAGGAATCGTAGTTGTCGAACAGCGTCCGGCACTGATTGCCCCCGGAGCAATTGCCAACACGGGAATTAAGGTCATTCATACACTCCAGCAAGGTGCAGACATAGATACGGTTCTGCAAGGACTTGCACTTGCGCAGAACGCAAATACCATCATTTCTCGTTTGAGGATCGGGCAGGCTGCCGTGTCGTTTCCTCAAGCAAAACAGATTTGTATTGTCAACGTTCGCAAAAACGATGCAACAAACAACCGTGCACATTTGGGCTGCATCTTTTGCAACGACCCAATGCACTGTGCCTCGCATTATCAAATACCCCCGTATGCCATGAACACAATCCGTACAAGAGGCGTCAGTGCATCCGTGCTCCGAGATTGCGTCACCGCAATCGCCAGCTACAACGGTCTTGACGGCGGTGAGTTGTCGGTAGAAGAAAAAATGTGCATTGCAGGGCGACTCTGCAAGGAATTGTTCGGTGGAGAGAAAAATCCGCTACAGCTTCGGCGAACCTTATATGGGCTGTATCGGACATATGCGAACCGGTAAAATCAAAAAGGAGTGATTTCAAGTGAGCTCGGATTTCGGAAAAACAGCAAAAGACTCGATTTCGAATGTTGAAAGCGCAGACGCCCATGCTCGGTCTTTTGATGCTCCACCGGTCACCGATGTCAGAGAGCAACGTTCCGCAGCAACAGATATTCCCGCAGAATCAGCTACTCAGGAAGCTTTGAAGGAAAAGCTCGATCGGGTTCTTGACGAAAAAGAGTATGTGCATTGGGAGAACCCCGAGGCAAAAGCACGAAACCGTGAGATGATTTGCGACTATGATGCAAAGAAACGTGCGGTGGACAAAGCGACGCTCATGACACAGCGGGATACGCTTGTAAAATACAGCGATTACTTCGATCAAGCGGCGATTGAGAGAATCAGAGCCGAGATCGGAAGTGGCAAAGTCGAAATCTACAACGAACCCTACTTCGTTGAAAAATGGGCGCCGGCTGAAAAGGAATATAGAATTACGGGATTGAGAGAAATGCAGGACGGAAAAATCTGTATCCGTGACTGCGAAAATGCCGACACAATGATTCATACATCCTCGCATGAGAGTATGCATGATTTGTCCTTTCAGGCGAAAAAAACAGAATCTGAGCATACTTACGGTGCGGACAAGACTCCGCTCGCAGTTTCCCGAGAAAAGCTGCAAAGCGGCATCCACCAAATCGAAACTGTTCGATGCACTGCGGCAGACGGTGCGGAGGCTGTCAGCAGCAAGGAATGGAATCGCTACCTAAATGAAGGCGCAACGGAAATGTACACCATTGAGGCGATGCTTGACCGTGGAGAACCCCCCAGATTCGATTCCTATACGCAGGAGGTTTGCTGGGCACTGCAGCTTCGCGAAAAAGTTGGAGCCGATACAATGGCAGGGGCTTATTTCGGAGGGGATGTTTCCCGCCTTGAGTATGCGGTAAACTCCATGAGCGGTGCCGAATCCGCATGGTCTGATCTAAACGATAGGATCAATGCATGGCATAAAAGTGTAACACCGCTCTGCCCCGAGGGGGATCGGACGATCAAGGCAGAAGTCGATGCAATCCTCGACAACATGTCAGGCAATAATGCGCGCAGCAGAAAGCGGGTGCTCAAAAAATGAAAACGGTATATGATTGGTTCTGTGAGTATGCGCAAGGTGTGCTGATGGGCCGAGATCAAAGCTGCAAGGAAAACGTCACTGCCGGAATTCGAGCATTCCTTACGGAAATGGATATGCTGGAGGAGTCAGACCCGGATGGAAAGGTCAGTCGACGTGAATTGCTTCGCTTTAAAATGATGCCTGCGGATACATTTGCGGCGTTTTTTGAGCATTACGAAGAACGGTCGAAAATTCTACAAGTCCGCAGCGAATGCGCACTTTTGGCGATGGAGCGTATTCAAAACGGGGTTCTGTTAAGCAAGGACGCCAAAATCACCAAACTTTCGTCGTTTTTTGAACTGGCCGCAGGGCTAGTGAAGGATTCCCGCTATGCGTCGTGGATCGACGAAATGCTTGCATCGATTCAAAAAGATCTTGCTTTTGCTGCGGGTCAATCGAACGAGCTTAGTGATGACATGGCGGAATGGCTTGGGCAAAAGGGTTGAAATGAGGAAGAAAGGTTGAAACATTATAATTTGAGTACCATTCCCAAAAAGGCGCACAAATCCAAGCCCCTCAAAAAACGGGCTTTTCAAAGAGGCGAGGAGGGTGTATAATTCAAGTGGCGCTGGGCGTCACGAGATAGCCTTGCCTTTGTAAGATGAAGATGGCCTCCTCCACAGAAACTGCTCTATGCTCTGGCGGAGTGTTGCAGCACCGATACAATTCGGCGTTATAGGGTTCATTCTTCTTGAGAATGTTGTAGATGGCAGTCAGCAGCATCCTTGCAATGGCAACGATGGCTTTTTTGTGACCCCGGCGCTTTTTAAGACCTAAGTAGCGGTTACGGACTTCCGGGAACCGCTTTGCCCGAATGGCACAAAGTGCGCACTGAACAAGCAACGGCTTGATATAGGCTCCAGCCCGGCTGATTCTGGTGGTTTTCTTCTTCCCGGCACTCTCGTTGTTCTGCGGCGTAAGACCAGCCCAGGAGCACAAATGCTTCGAGGTGGGAAACACGGACATATCCACTCCGATTTCAGAGATAATGCCAATCGCGGCGAAGGACTGGATACCCGGCACCGTCATAACAAGATTTAGTTGAGGGAGATACTTTTCAGCAGTTGTCAGAATCAGCGACTCCAGATTAGCCTTGCACAGTTCAAGGCTGTCCATGTGGGAACGGATGATGCGGAGCTTTTCAACCTGTTCAGCACACATCTCTCCGTCTACAGCAGCAAGCACCTGTTCATTGGTTGCTTTCATACCCTTTGTGCGGAAGCCGGAAACATCCGTAATTTTCTCTGTTGGATTTTCCAGAATCCTGGTTGTGATTGCGGAAGCGGCTTCGCCGAACACATCCGAGAACACATCGTCCAGTTTGAAATTGGAAACGGTAAGGCAATTTTGCGCCCGATTTTTCTCACCGGTTGTGAAGTTGGTGAGTTTCCAGCGATAGCGTACCAACTCCCGAAGTCGGCGGATATCCGCCGGAGGGATAAAGCTGCCGGAAACAAGGTTGTGCTTGAAGATGTCGGCGATCCACTTTGCGTCTCGTTTGTCTGTTTTCTTGCCCCGAATGGCTTTCACATATTTGGGGTGAGCCAAAACAATATTGCAGGTGTGCTCCAGAACGTTGTAAATCGGAATCCAATACTTCCCAGTGGATTCCATACACACATCTTTGCAGTTATTTTCTGCTAACCAAGCGGCACACCGACGCAGATCTCCAGTAAAAGTAGAAAAACGCCTGCTCTTGTAGGTTGTTACGCCGTGGTCATTGGTAGAAGCAATACAGGCAACAACAAAGGATTTGTGGACATCCATTCCGCAACAGATGGGGTAAACGATTTTAAGCATAACACATCCCCTCAAAATAATATTTGAGGGAGCAGGCAGGGACTGGACGCTCGCTGAAAGATTGAAGTAGTTCGTCTCTCCAAAGATAAGGTTACAGGGTGCTAAGTCCTACTCATTGGTGCTTGAAAGAGCGTCCGGCACACATAATTATTCAGTCCAGCGCAAGGCTGAGCCTATTCACCTCCACGTGCTCTGTAGTGTGCCTGCTTCCTCAAGCATATTCTAACAAATTACGACTTGCTGCGATAGAGGCTTTGTGTTTCATCCCCTTTGGTGCCTTGGAGCGCAGCGGAAAGGAATGGTCATAAATATGAGCAACAGAAATAATACGCCGAACAGAGGTCGTCCTGGCAGCACATGGAAAAATCCGAACCGATACCGCTGGGTTTCCGACAACTCCAATACATCGCAGGTCGAGCAGAATGTCAACACGGGAAATAACGGGAAGTCCGCGGCTACCCGTATTGATGTAAACATACACAGGAGCGAAAAAAGACCGCCCGCCTCCGCAGAAACACATATCGAGGCAAATGGACGCAGCGGTAAAGCACCGGCAAGTGAAACACACGTAGAGACCACCGGACGCGACCGCAAAGGCGCTGCGAACAGAACACGTATTGAGCGTAATGAACAGCATACCGATAGTCGGAGTGGTACGAGAGTCGAAGCAAACCGCAGCGGGAATACAAATTGCGACTACCTTGAGGCGGGTACCGTGGTTGACGGGCGGTTCCAAATTGTCTCCGCAATGGGAGGCAGCGGAGCGGAGGCGGCTCTCTATGTTGCAGTCGACACGCAAACGGGCAAAGAAATTTGCCTGAAGATCTATCGGGACGAAACACATATCAGGAGAGATGTAAGAGACGCATTGCTTCAAGTCCGGCATCCTAATGTGGCAGAGCTTCTTGCATATGGGACTTGGGAAAGAACAATTTACGAAGTCTGGACGTTATATCAGGGCGAGGGACTGGACCAAATACTCAGTAAAGGCTGTTTGAACGAAGCTGTTTTCAAAAAATATCTGTCGCAGATGAACTTGGCCTTAAATGCAATCCACGAGGCGCGAATCGTCCATCAGGATGTAAAGCCGGCCAATATTTTAATCACGACTAACGGAGTTGCCGTTTTGATTGACTTCGGCGTAAGTGCGCTCCTTGAACAGGGAAGAGATACCGCCAGAACGCATGTGACAATTGTTGGGCACACTGCGGAATATGCGGCTCCGGAAAGCGCGGACGGCTATTCGTGGGAAGCATCGGATTACTACTCCCTTGGCATCGTGTTTTTTGAAGCACTGACCGGCCGCACGCCTTTTTCTCATTTTGGCGAAAACGAAGCAACGGCCAAAATAATGGCACAGGTAACCGTCAAGCTTCCGAGGATTGAAAAATATTCCAAGGCGATGCAGCATCTGTTTATCGGACTTCTCCAGTATGAGCGTGTTTCCAAAGACAATCTCCCGCTGCGCTGGGGCTATGAGGCTGTAAGTGCGTGGCTCAAAGGAGATTATGCGAAATATGTTATTTCTCCGAGCAAATCGCAATCTGCACTGTCGGCTCAGGGAACTCACTCGTTCAATGGGAAGAACTTTACTCTCCCCGATGAGATTCCACAGCTGGTTGTCGAATTGGCCTACCATTGGGAAAACGGCCTTCTGCGAATGAACAGCGATAACGGCAGCTTCCCATTGTTGTCGACAGACTTTGCAAAAGTAGGCGCTACTGAGCTGCACGATATTTGCAATCGTCACCGAGATGTGACGAACAAGGCTGTTTCTTATCATCATTTCCTTTACGAGCTGTATCCTAAATTCCCCTATTATGCGTGGCGTGGGTTTGTCGCACAAAATTCGCAGGAGCTTGGAAACGCAATTCTCGGTGCGCTTTGGGAAGAGAAAAACAAGACCGTTCTCGGTCGTAGTGCAAGTGCTTTCGCCATGGAGAGACAACAAAATACACTTTCCTTTGCTGAGCTGAAAGAAATGTTCGTATATCACACCATTTCAGACTACCTTTCCCGTATTGGCTCAAACAAACGCTCCGGTACAATTCTTGAGTATGAGAATCAAGTCATCCAATATCGCGGAGCACCGGAAATCGGATATTATCGCACCGCTTACGCACTCTCAGGGTCGACAAAGCTGCTACTGGGCGGAGCGTTCTATTCGGATTTGAATGCACTGCTTCAAAAAGTGAATCATGAAATTGAAGCTGCCATTCGCGGTAAAAACAACGATTCCTTTATTAACTTTTATCATAGTATCTTTGACCCGTATTCCAGAAAGACAAATCCCGGATTTATTGCGTGGGCAGAAGCCATCGGGATCGGCGACAAGGTCACAAAGCTTCAAGCTGCACTGGGGAGGTTGGAAAAATGAGTGGACCGAAATTGAGTGCTTTTGAGCTGGAAGAACGTCGTAAGAAGGAGCTGGAGCGCAAGCAGCGGGAAATTGCAGCCGAAAACGCCAAATCCATGCATTGCATCCAAGAGGCACAGCGTTTGCTGAAAACGCTTGATCGTGAGCGTGGCTGTTTGTTGCAGCAGCAGCGAATGCTGGAAAGCTCGATGCTTTCCAATGGTGAAAAGCAGAGTATTCGCACAGCGATTGAGCGTCGGTTGAATATGCTGAACGATGTGGAACGTGCGCGCAAGCTCGTTCCTACCACGGTCGGATACAGCGAAACGCCGGAGGCGGCACGTGCGCAATATAGTACCATAAGTGAGAAATTGGGCAAATGCCGGTCGGCAAATGAGCGGTATACCGGTACCCGCGGCAATTATGAGGCTGCGCTTGCCCCACTTGCACAAAAGCTGTGCGATTCGGTTCGAGTCAACGGGTTTCCGCTGGAGCAAGCACTTTCCGAACTGCCCCCGAGGGTTGTAACGCAAGTTCTGGAGCGAGAAGAACAAGCTGATTTGAGTGAAGAAAAGGCAGAGCTGATTGCAAAAGCGCAAAAAATCATCGATAACGCAAATGCTTCGGAGACATTTCGGGAAGAAGCGAGAAATGCGATCGTTCGCATTGATTGTGCGGCAGACAAACGAGAATTGCATTCCGTGCGTTCCTTGATTCTTGACGAGATTGAGCGCAAGCTTGAAAAAATCGAGCCCTTGCTTGAAGGCTACCATGAACTTCTTAGCAGAAAAAATGCGCTCGCCGCTGCTTGCGGCAACGGGGAAATCGAATTGCCGGGTAGCTTTGACAGTAAGGAGGCTCTGCAAAACACAATGCAGCAGCTTAGAGCAGAGATCGAAGCAGAAGAACAGAAAGCCCTGCGGAAAGCCGAGCAACGTGAAATTGCGATGGCAATTGATTTGGCAATGAAAGAGCTTGGGTATCCGCTCTTGGGCGCGAAAAACGGTGGTTCCGATTCTCATGTGAAGATGAAGATTTTCCAATTTGACGAGCAGACTGGTTTGGAGGTTCGTCAAGATGTCATAGGGCAGATTCGGATCCGCGTCGTCGGCATGGCAAACGAGGAGAAGAAACCAACCGAGAAGGATGCGGACCTTCTCTTGACAGAACAACAAAAATTCTGTGGAGAATACGATAAGATCGTAAAGAAACTTCAAGAAAAAGGAGTCCGTCGTTCCAAGGAAATATGCCGAATGGAGCCTGACACACGACATGCTGCCTATGTCAATATGGTAGACTACGGCACTACTGCACCCGCAAAGCCATCCACCACAGCGACACCGGCGCAGCTTCATGTTGAAGCGAAAAAGGAAACGCAGAAACAGCAACGTAGAAGTACCAAAAAAGTGAACAAACAGGAGAAGTACCAAAAAGTGAGCAAACAGGAAAGGAGCGCACAGTAAATGGCTGAATTTAGAAGCAGAGCGAATCAAGGAATTATAACTGTTGCAGGGGACGACGAAGACATTTTGCTGTGCCCAAACTGTTTCTTTCCCAATAGCGGAACGGCACGAGAGTGCGTTGCCTGTAATTATACGCTTCAAAACGGCAATGTGCGTTGGTTGAGAGCCGGCTTCATCCGTCCTTGCAGCAACCCCAATTGTACGGCTTTTGTTTTTTCACGCGACACGCAGTGCCCAAAATGCGGGCATCCAATCGGGAACTCCAATCAAGCTCCTTCGGCAGAAGATACCAACGCTCCCACATCTGCTGAAATGCCGAGAGATGTTCTGATTTGCCCGGAATGCCATGCGGAGAATCCGCTTAACGCATCGCAATGCAGTATGTGTGACGCTCCTTTGCATAATACGGCAACTGCAAAATCCGGTGCAATGGTTCTTAATTTTCATAATCTGCGAACCGAAAGAGTGGTGCAACTGTCGCTTCCTGCAAATGGCACAATTATGATTGGCCGGGAAGGCTTGCTTTCCGGGCAGTTCCCGGCGGACGGAAGTCAGAGTAACGTGAGCAGAGTTCATATGTCTTTGCTTCAGCGTGACGGGAGAGTTTATATTCGTGACGAACGGAGCACGAACGGTACTTATGTGAATTATCGTGAAGTAACGCCGGGACGAGAGCTTCCCATTGAAAGCGGAAGTGTGATCGAGCTCGGGCCGAATGCCAGAGAAAACAGGTATTCGGAATACTTTGAACTTACTTATTGACTATGTATATTGATCAAATACTTTATCCGATTGAATCGCTCGGGCCGGGAAAACGAATGGCGATTTGGCTTGTCGGCTGTCACCGAGGCTGCAAAGGGTGCAGCAATCCGGAACTGTGGTCTACTGAAGGACACAGGGATGTTCCCGTTTCTGCTGTCCTGCAAACGATCCATGAGATTCATCAAGAAAACCAAATTGACGGTTTTACGATTACCGGCGGAGAGCCGATGGAGCAGGCAGAAGAACTTCTTGCATTGATTTTGGGCTTGCGCCAAATCAGCAGGGATATTTTGGTGTTTAGCGGATACCGCATTGAAGAACTTCTGAAACGCAAAGGCGCATTTTCGATGATTCTGGAGAACATCGCCGTTTTAGTTGATGGTGCTTATTGCGAAGAACTAAATGAGCAGCTTCCACTTCGTGGATCTTCCAATCAAAGAGTTCTGCTGATTGACACGACTTTTGCGGAACCCTATGCCGACTATTTGCGGCAGGAACACAGTCCGACCCAAAATATGTATTTTGACGGGGTGACCACATCTGTCGGCATCCATCGCAAAGAATTCCGAGACGAACTGAAACAAAAATTGCAAAAATATGGAGTAAGGAGTGTTGAAGATGGCTGAAAACAAATGGCGGGAAGAATTGGACATTTTCAGAAAGATCAAGCCTTGTATCGTACTGGAGGGAAATGTATTTGACCGCTTCCACTATGAAAAGGATCCGGCGCAGCGGATGCGCGAGCTTTCGAGCTATATTCTGCGCTTTTTGTCGGATGCCGGATACGATATCATCTCGTACTATGACGATGCCTCCGGTTTCTACGGAGATGGCTATGGAGATGACATTGCAAAATTCGAGGCACTTTGCCATAACGTCCCCAGCGTAAGAATCCAGAACGATCGGATTCCCTGCGCTTTTTCGGATGACAACTCATCCATCGGCGAAATCCTGAGCAGCGTCCTTGGTCAAACGCACCAGGCTGTTGCGGTGATCATGGATATGGCATCTCGATATATTGTATCTCCGGACAATATGTCAAAATGCGAAGTGAATGCATATGCCAACATGATGCGTGCACTGCGTCAGGCGCAAGACGTGCAAGTAAATGGAGATTACACGAAAAACATCGTGATACTCCTTGTAAATAAGGTCAATGACTTGCCGGTGTGGTTCTACTTGGACAATCCGGATGTGAAAACGATTCATGTTTCCACGCCGGACAGTAGCGAACGGATGGAGTTCATTTCCGGAGACAATCTGAGGAACTTCTTTGATTCTTCCGTTTGGAACGAGGACATTTCCTCTTTTGAAGGAGATGGACAAGCGCAACTGATTAAATTGCAGAAGCGGTTTGTCGGCCTGACAGAGGGCTTCACCTATTCCGATCTTGTAGGAATGCGAAAGCTCTGTATCAACGAAAAATATCGTATTGCACAGTTGCCCAGCGTCGCGGAGTTCTATCGCTATGGTGTGCGGGAAAACAAATGGGCGAAAATCAGCGGAAAAACGATTCGCAGCCTTGAAGACTCTCTGCATTCCCGTGTGTTGGGACAGGATCATGCAATCAGCAAGGTGATGCGCACCGTAAAGCGCAGCGTGGTGCTGAAAGGAAACGGCAACCGCCCTCGCGGTGTGCTCTTCTTTGCGGGTCCTACCGGAACCGGTAAAACCGAAACAGCGAAGGCTTTGGCTGAGTACATTTTCGGTGATGTAAGCTGCTGCATCCGCTTTGATATGTCGGAATATCGGCAGGATCACTCCGATCAAAAGCTCTTAGGAGCGCCTCCCGGCTACATCGGCTATGAAGCAGGCGGTCAGCTCACAAACGCTGTTCGCAACAACCCGTTCTCTATCATCTTGTTCGACGAAATCGAAAAAGCACATCCGTCTATTTTGGATAAGTTTCTTCAGATCCTCGACGATGGCCGCTTGACGGATGGGCAAGGAAATACAGTCTATTTCTCCGAATCCATAATCATTTTCACGAGCAATAAGGGCATCATCGAAGAAGTCGAAGAAAGAAGCCCCAACGGAATTGTTCGCATAGTGAATCGGCAGTTGTTGGATCCGAAGAAGAATTCGACAAAAGAAGTCGAGGACGCGGTGACGGCCAGTATAAAGAACTATTTCAAGTTTACTCTTAGCCGCCCCGAAATCCTAAACCGGATCGGTGAAAATAACATCGTGGTATATGACTTCATCCGAGAAAAAATCGCAACTCAGATCTTGGATAAAGAAATCGGAGAGCAATTGAAAACACTTGAAAATGATCGCGAGGATCATATCGAGCTTGCTCCGGAAGCCAAGTTGTTCCTTCTTTCAAAAGCTACGGAAGATGCGACTCTTGAAAACGGAGGCCGCGGCATTAAGAATCTCGTCTTTTCCTCGTTGCTGACGCCGCTCGCTGCATATATCGCGGATAATGATATCTCAGAGGGAGCCAACATTCGTGTTAAGCGCATTCGCTACGACGGAAATGGCGATCCTGTAGTGGATGCAGAGGTGTTGAGATGAAAATCTATTGCAAAATGGAAATCGGGCGTGGCAAAACAGCCATCGAGGATCGGGTTCTAATTGGAAGTACTGTTTTAGCGGGCGGAAGCTATCAGGCCGAAGCGCCTGATAGCGATTCGCCACTGTGTATTGCAGTGGCGGACGGTGTCGGCGGGAATAGCGCAGGCGATGTTGCTGCGCATATTGCCGTGAACAGCCTGCTCTCATTCCAGCTTCCCGAGGATATCAAAGCGGAGGAACTTCTGCAAATCATCCGGGATACCAATATGCACATTATTGAGGAATCCCGCAGAGTGTCATTTTTGTATAACATGGCTACGACATTGAGCGGACTGTGCCGTGTCGACAGAAAGTGGCTGCTGTTCCACGTCGGAAATACCCGCGTTTATACCTGGAGCAGTCCCTATCTCTCGCAGCTTACGACCGATCACTCAAAAGCGCGGGAATTGCGATTGATGGGCATGAGCGATGAGGAAATCGAACGTACCGGTAATGCCACAGCAATTACAGCCTGTTTAGGTAATGGCGATATGGTCTTTGCGGAAGCACTGCGGGTGGAGGATGTTACGAGTGAGGTTGCAGCAGCGCAAATGGTTCTGCTGACCTCTGACGGCGTCCACGAATTTATCCCTCGTGAAATATTTGAACGGAGTCTGCAATCAGCAAACGATATCGATCTGTATTTATCGCAGGCATTGAGCTGTGCACGTCAGAACGGTTCTTCCGATGATTTGTCAATCATTTTGGTCGATTTGCGCTGCTGAGAGCGCATTGATCCTGCGCTTTTTGAGGTGCTTGATGCATGTTTGGTTATGTAAAGGTTTATGAAGATGAGCTGCTTGTCCGTAATTGGAAACGTTACAAGCACGCCTATTGCGCATTGTGTCGGCAAATCGGCTGTTACTCGCAAGCGGCGCGCATGATGCTTTCCTATGACATGGTGTTTTGTGTCACCTTGGCAGAAGCTGCGATTCCCGATGAGGACAGGCATTGCAAAAAAGGCATATTCCGCCATTGTAAAAAATGCTGCGGTGACGAAATGCTGCAATATATGGGGGCAGTCAGTGTAATCCTTCAGTATTACAAGCTCAAGGACGACGTGCTCGATGGAAAGAAAAGCAGAAAACTCCTAATGTGCGCAATTGAAGATGGCTACCATAAAGCAAGGAAGGCCTACCCGGAAATCGAAGCCAAAATTTCTGATGCTATGAGGAATGTTGCTGCTCTGGAACAGCGGTACTGCACAGACTGGGAGCAGCTAGATCACTGCTTTTCGGACATTCTGTACCAGGTTTTTCTTTGTGCACCGCGCAAAGATGAGTTTACGGATATTCGAGCACAGCTTTCCCGCCATACGGCGGCATGGGTCTACTGGTTTGATATGCTGCAAGATTTGGAGGAAGATCGAAAAGAGCATACCTTTAATGCGATTCTCCTGCATGAGGATGAAGACTCAGCTATCTCCCGTGTGAAGGCGCTCCTTATAATGCATATTACGGAAGCAGAAGCGCTGTGCGAATTGTTGCCGTATACAGACAATATGGCAATCATTCAGAACATTGTAGCAAACGGTCTGCCCAGACAGATGCTGGATGCGGGAATCTTGCTATAAAAGCAGGAGAGTTTCCAATATGGATATCGGGGTGCTGATAATTATTGCGGTAATCGTGTTTTGGCAGTCAGGAGCATTCGGAAGCGCAAGAGAAAGAAACAAAAAAGCGACTTTATCAAAGCGAACGAATCCATTCCAACGCTTTGCGAGGAACCCTTCCGACTAAATGGGCGGCTTCAGCGTTGTGCAGAAGAACGGACTAGCAACAAACAGCGTGAATGCGCCTTAAATGCTATTTGCGATTTCTTTGAGGAGCTTGGCGCTGATTTTGCGGAACGCCTGCGTTCGCAGAAAACGGATATGTAAAGAGTCAAATGACTGCGGAAACAGGGGCTATGATGGCACTCTGAAAAAATAGAGAAAGCGCAACAGTCTGTTCAACGCAGCCAGAAATAGGACTCGAATAAGAGGAATTCAAATGAAGTGCCACAATATACTGGGAGTTAAAGAGTGCGCAAGTGCTGTGGAAATTGAGAGAGCATATAATCAGAAAATGCGTGCGCTTTCTATGCAAAAAGGAAACTTTGAGGAAAAAGCTTACGAAAGAAAGTGCGCAGAGATAAGGAAAGCTGGCGATGATTGTAACCGCTGGCTAAGCGCCGGACCTACTGATCAACTAAAAATGCGCGCCAAAGATCTGATAAAGCCTCCATACAAGTCAAAGCGCATGTATAGTACGATCGGCTGCTGTACTTGCTGTAATGATAACTGCGGAGATGGAAACAAGAGCTTTTGCGACAGTATTTGCTGTAGTGAATGCCAGTCGGTTCCAAGGTTCTTCGACATCCTCTTTTGGATTGTGCTGGGCGTAATTGGGGGATTCTTTTTGCTGCGTGCAATCTTTAGAGGAATTGCCAGAGCAATTAGAACCGGTAAGCAAACGGCGTATGACAACGCGGTGCAGAAGTTGCCTTCCTTACGTGCCGACGCTTCACGCTTGAGTGCGCAGCTTCAGAATTTTTCGGAGACCAGAAAGCTGCAACAGGAGCGTGAGCGTGAGCTAAGTGCTTTTTTAAGCTTTTTCGAAAGCATAGGGGCAATTCCGGCGGATTCGCTTCGAGCTGCGGAGCACGACCGAGTTGAAAAGCAAGTTGCCTCGGAGCAGTCTGTGCGGTCAGTTTACAATCGGATTATTCAAGAAATAGATAATGCAGAGCGAATCGTCCGGCGCGGACGACCGCGATGAGGGAAAGAGTGGCCAAATGAAATACCATGACATATTGGGTATACGTGAAAATGCGACACCGCAGAAAATCGACGCAGCATACACGGAAAAAGAGACGCTACTCGTGCGGCAGCGAGAGGAACTGGGTGAAAAAGCTTTCAGCACGAAGAAACGCGAGATCGATAAGGCGAAAGCAGACTGCCTCGTTTGGCTCGAATTGCCACACGCCGAGCGCTTAAAGCGGCGAGCGGCAGAATATGTAAAGGCTGCCCCAAATCGAACAAATGGCGTTGTTTTCGGCGTTTGCACAGGCATTGATGCACTGTGCGGTAATGTGTGCAATGGCTGTGGAAGCCGCGATTCCGAGGGGTGCTGTGAAGATGCTTGCGGCTGCGGCGGTGTTCCGATCGCAATTGATGCCATTGCGTGGACTGCAGTTGCAATACTCCTGATCGTTAAAATTAGTCAGGGAATCTTTCGCATTTCCAGAAGATGGAGAATTCGGCGTTACAATAACGCTGTCACCGAAAAGCCTCACTTGGAATCACAAATTGCATCAATTCGCAGTAGTGCAGACCGAAAAATTCAAGAACAGCGGTCAAAAGAAACACGACAACGTGAGTTGAATATATACGCTGACTTTTTCGAAAGTATCGGCTCTGCCTCAACAAGTGAAGTGCGGGCACAGGAATCGGCGCGTGTCGAAAAGCAAAAAGACGAAGTTGCAAGGACAGAGCAAAACATCAATGACCTGAATGCGCGGCTCGAAAAGGTAAACGAAATTATCCGGCAAGGCCGGCCGTAGCAAGGTAAGCAAAGTAAAAAAACAGGAGGAGAAAAAACGCAAGTGCAATAAAAAATGAGGAGGAGAAAACGAAGATGACATTAGAAGAACTGAAACGTCTGGCAGAGCAGGGGGACACCGAAGCAATGATCGAAATTTCGGATCGAGTATATGACAAGGACAGCTATGAAAAAATTGCAGAAGCAACATCGTGGGATCTCCGTGCAGCCGAAGCTGGAAGCTTGGCGGGAATTATGCGTTCAATCACAGGATGCACTTTGCTTGCCGTCATCAATCTTTTGCCGAACATTAAAGACTGGAAAGAAGCTCTGCTTTATTCACAGCAGACATTGCGCTGGTGTGATGTTGCATTGAAAGAAGTCCGTCTCGATCAAGATGACCTTAAAATGGTGACGGATTCAAGAAACGACTGCCAGTATTATTGCGGCGTATGTCATTATTATCAGGACAACTATGACGAGACGGTTCGGGCACTTTACGGCTTGCAGCAAACCCACGCATATGCCCTGTATGGCGTATGCATGTATGCTTTGGGCTCCCGCGACATTGAGCATCGATCAAGTGCACGTGATGATCTGAAAACAGCGTATCAGTTTCTCTCATATGTCGAAAGAGATTCGGCGTATATTACCTCTGATAAGGAATACTATGAAGATGCAATCCTGTCATTTGCAGCGTATGAATTGTCCTGCTGTTACCGCATTGGACTGCCCGGAACATTGAATCCGGATTTGGAGCGCAGCGTGCGCATCATGAGTTTCGTTCTGCCAAACCTGAAGTACGATTTCTCAAAGCCCTTGTTGCAAAAAGAACTTGCCAAATATAAAAAGAAGATGCTTGGCGGGTACAAATATATAGGGTAGTTGCAGGTATTCCAAACTGTAAGCGAGGAGGAATTTCCGTGTCGAAAGAAAACAAGACAATTTTTGAAAAGAACCCCTACATCGTCCCTCGAACAATCCATGGCACGTTCTTTTTGGTTAACATCGGAGATAACTATGCCGGAGATCGGTGCGCACTGCATGAAGTGAATCAAACAGGGATATTTCTGTGGAACCAGATTGATGGTAGGCGGACGAGTGCAGATATCGCAGTGTTATTAAATAATGCAATTGTTGCAGATATAGATATGGCTACCATTATGCGTGATACAGAAGAATTTTTGGCTTCTCTGAAAGAACTTGCTTTCGTGGAGGTGGTCTCTCATGGATGATCGATATATTCGTGGTATGGAAATGCAAACGCTCGACTTTGCCACCGACAAGAGACTCCTTTGGGAAAAGAACCATCAGATCTACTCCGTCATATTCGAGATTACGCCAAGGTGCAACTTCAACTGCGTCCATTGCTACCTGCACGATCATCATTGCTCGGAAGAATTGCCCTTGCATGAAGTACTTCGAATCATTGATATTCTCTATGAGAAAGAAGTGCTGTTTTTGACCCTAACAGGCGGCGATATTTTTACGAGGAAAGATTTCGCAGATATTTATCTTTATGCAAAGAAAAAGGGCTTTATCATTGAACTGTATACAAATGGTGCGCTTATCGACGAAAAGTATGTACAAATGTTTAAGGAGTACCCCCCGCTGTTGGTCGATATTTCGCTGTATGGTTCATGTGAGGAAACATACAAAAAGGTTACCGGTGTTTCCGGCGCCTTTAACCGTATCATGAAGAATATCCGGGCGCTTCTAGATGCGGGAATCCGGGTATCTGTAAAAGCACCGATTCTGAATCTCTACTATAATGAGCTGCCAAAGCTCAAGGACATTGCGGAATCCTTCGGAATTCCTTTCCGTACCGGCTTTGAAATTTTTCCTTCTGTCGATAATGACAGCAGCGTTCAACAATATGCTGTTTCAACTGCGGATGCTCTTCGGTATGAATTTGGAGAGTTCGACAAGCGACCCCGAACTTTCGGAGAGGAAGAAGATGCGGAATATGTGGACTTGCTGAAAGAACGCCCACTGTTTCGCTGTAAGCTCGGGAGGGCAAGCTGCGCGATTGATTATGAGGGGAATCTCTGCGCCTGTATGTCTTTCCGGCATGCAGGAAAACCAATCACAATGGAAACGTTTGACGAAATATGGAAAAGCTTCGGCGAATATCCGAAAATGAAAGCGGATATATCCTATCGGTGTCTGCAATGTGAGGCATATGATCTTTGCGATATCTGTCCCGCAATGATGGAATTTGTTCACGGCAATTTGGAATATGTGGACGAGCACTTCTGCAAAACCGCAAAGGCTCGTTACCTGCATTATGTTAAGCACATTCCAATCGAAACGGTCGTTGCTTCGGTGGCTGACTAATGATATGGAGGGATTTCCCTTTATATAATTCTTGGAAAGGAGAAGCTATTATGAGTTACGAAAAGCCTGAAATCAAAAAGGTTGAAGCTGATGTTTCTGTTCGTAACATGGCCGACGACAAGGGTGAATGCCACGGCGGTCATTGTGTCCGATGCATCCACGCTTTCGGTTGATGCGCAATACATTGCAGCCGCAAGCAATAGCTGACTCCGGAAAGCGACAGCAGCGTGATGTTTTTTGCAGAAGGAGCAAGCGCACAGGCAGCGCCTCTTTCATGGATGCTTTGACTCGCTTGCAGAGGTAAGCAGGATGACGATCCGTGCTGCTGTCGCTTTCTGTTTTCAGAGCGGACACATAAACCGGCCGTTAATATCTTGAATGCTCAGAAAACAATATACGAGGTGCTTCCGATGAAATGTAACAATTGTGGTGCAGACTGGGGAAACAGTGACAGTTTTTCTGTATGCCCTCTTTGCGGAGAAACGTTGCAAGAAACATCTGCTTTTTGCAAAAACAAGCACTTTCCCTCATCTCCAAACAAACAATTTGATATTAAAAACGGTGTTCTTGTAAAATACTGCGAAAGTTGGTCCCCTGTAGCAAAGGAAGTCGGTGTCCCTGAAGGTGTAACCGTTATCGGCGAGGGCGCTTTTCAAGGGCGCGACGATATTTGCTCAGTCACTGTGCCGCAAGGAGTTGTCAGAATTGAGGCAAATGCGTTTGAAGATTGCCCAAATCTACATTCCCTCTATGTTCCGAATACACTGAAATATGTAGCGCCAAATATCGTCGGTGACGAGATCGGGTGGCTTCCTGGTGTTTTTAGCACAGAATCCGGTGAGGAACTATTGGGTTGGCCGGAAACGTGGCATTTAATTAGTACAGAGGATTTGAGGGGAAACGTTACCCCTGATGATAATAAAGTGGTAGACGATATGCCACCTGTTATGTCTTCTGCTCAAGAATCATCTGAAAATATACAAGCAACTGATTCTTATGGGCCACTCTCCTATGACCCGAATCGTTTTATCTTCTCAGATGATGAACCCGATGTTCTGCTTGAATATATAGGGGACGATGCTGTTGTCAGCGTCCCTTATGGTACAAAAAGCATTGCCAAGAAGGCATTTTATAAACGAAAACACTTGACACATGTTCGACTACCTGAAACGATTCAGACAATCGGAGAACGAGCTTTTTCACATTGTAAGAGGCTGGAGGAAATCAACCTTCCGCAAAGCCTGAGATACATTGGAGAAAGTGCTTTTTCGGATTGTTCGAGCGCTCTCAAGGAATTTGGGCTGAAAAGTATTGAAATACCTTCCGGGGTCAGAACTATTCCCCGATTCTGCTTTGCGTGTAGCTTTAATCTGAAAAAAGTTGTTATTCAAAACGGAGTCCAACATATTGATGATTACGCTTTCCATGGGTGCAAAATCGAGGATTTTTATATACCGGAAAGTGTAGAATATTTTAGTCCGAAGGCACTTTCGAAGGACTGCCCAATTAAGAATGTTTTTCTTCTTCCGGCGCATGAGCGCCTTGACGAAAATCGGGTGAAGCAGCTCTTGTTTAGAGAAATTCCTTAAGTATCTGAGCTTAGTTTATTTCTCTCTCGCAGTGGCTGTCACCGGCATGTCACTGCCGACCGGGTCACATGCCACTGCAGTCGGGGAGGACTTTTCTTTCCTATTTCATGCGCTTTCCTTTTGGCTCTATGTCAATAGTTGGAGTAGAGGTAAAACGAATAATCGCAAGTCGTGTCGGAGTGAAAGCTCCGGCGCGATTCTATGTATGGCAGGAGAGAATCTGTATCTGAAATTGCGGAAGCAATCGAACATATAGACGGGAGGTAGTGTCAAGGTTTATGCGCAAATTTGATTCTGGTATCTGGCAGAAATCTATTACAGGGGGTGCTTCGGCACCCCCTTGGTTACGTTTGGGCGGTCGGGGCGCAAAGGGTCAAGGGCGGCGGCAGCCGCTTGTCTTGCCCTTGACGCTTCGCGAGCCGACTGCCACTCACCCGACCAGCAGGTCCTGCTCAATGACCTCCAAGTGCTTCATATTCATGTATTTTTTGCAGCCCCACTGGGTGCCCGCCACATGGCGGAGCCGGGCGCAGACCAGCATCAGGGCGGAGTTGCCGTCAGGGAACGTTCCCACCACGCGGGTTCTGCGGCGGATCTCCCGGTTCAGCCGCTCGATCACGTTGTTGGTACGAATGCGGGTCCAGTGTTCGCTGGGAAAATCGCAGTAGGTCAGGGTCTCCTCAATGCCGTCCTCGACCTTTTTGGCGGCCTCCTTCAGCTTCATGGCGCGCAGCTCGGCGACCACAGCTTTCGCCTTCTCGCGGGACGCCTTTTTGCTCTCCTGGGCGTGGATCGCTTTAAGCATTTTTGCCACAATTTTGACCTTGGATTTGGGCACAATAGAGAAAACGTTGCGGTAGAAATGCACCGTGCAGCGTTGGTATTTGGCGTCCGGAAACACCTCGCCCACGGCCTCCAGCATCCCCATGCACTTGTCGCCGACGATGAGCTTTACGCCGTCCAAGCCGCGTCCACGAAGCCATTGGAAGAAGCTGACCCAACTGGCCTTGTCCTCTTTCATGCCCTCGGCGGCTCCCAAAACCTCGCGAAGGCCATCCTCGTTCACGGCGATCGCCACCAAAACAGCTACATTTTCGTACTCTCCACCCCAGTTGCGGCGCAGGTAGATGCCGTCAACATAGACATACGGATACCGTCCACCCTGCAAGGGGCGGTTGCGCCAATCCTCGATGTGGATGTAGGCTTTCTTGTTCAGCTCGCTGATGGTGGCAGGCGAGACCATGCTGCCCCACAGCGCCTCCGTGATATCCTCTACCCGGCGCACAGAGACACCTGCCAGGTACATCTCGATCAGGGCTTCCTCCACGCTGCTCTCTCTGCGGCGATACCGCTCGATGATGGCAGTCTCGAAGGACACTCCCTTGAGCCGCGGCATATGGAGCGTGACGTCGCCGGAGGTCGTGGTAAGATTCCGGTCATAGTGGCCGCTGCGGTAGCCCTGTCGCGCCTCGCTGCGCTCGTAGCGCGCCGCCTGCGTCAGGGACTCCGCCTCCTTCTCCAGCAGCTCGTTCAGCGTCCCTTCCACACTGCCGCGAACCAATTCTTTTAATTCGCTCTTGATAATTTCCTCGTTCAGTTGTACAATTTTCTCGGACATAGTTTGCTGTCTCCTTTCGAATGTTTGTGTGGTAACTTCATTCTACCAGAGCCTGCAAGCTATGTCTCCTTTTTTGCTCTTTTTCAATTTGCGCAACTTATTGTACATTATCTTGAAAAAATTATACAACGTGGAGCAAGAGAGCTTTTGAGAGAGTAAGGCTATTCTGTCCTTCCCGTCCTCATTGTCCCAGTATATCAAAACAAAAACGCAGAAAAATGCACCATGCCGTCAAAACATGGTGCATGGTATCCACGAACAGTAGATTTGCCAAATCAATTACCGTTGTTGATACAATTTCAACAACGGTAATTTTTTATTTTCCACCGTCTGAGGAGTGGTTTTTGCGAAAAGCAGGGCTTTTCCTGAACATTTCCAGCCATCGGCGCGATGTGCGCCCGGATTTGCTGCGGCCATGACGAGTCTCTCCGGAACTTAGCAAAACGGCAATCGTTATAAGAGTAGAAACGATAAATGATTATTTTCCATATAGAAACCCGCTGAAGGCTGTGATACCGCTCTGAACCTTTAGCGGATTTTCTTTAACAACCGTGGGACAGAAAGGACAAAAAGGACAGAACCGGGCTGGTATTCTCAGTAATTCTTGATACCCTTATTATCTCACAGGCGCCGTTGCTTTCACAGGACGTCATTTATTATGCGCTTACGTTATCATTTGCGAAATTTCCGCATAAAACGAAAGCGTGCGGAAACTTAACATCCCCTGCCCATAATTATGGATTGTTACGGCTTGACTATGATGAAATATTCAAAGTCTCTTTGCTGATTTGGCAAAATTTGCTTGAATCAGCAAAGAGACTTTGCCTTACTTTGCACATTGAACATCAGTATCACCTGATTCATCAAAGAGCCATCCGAATCAGCAAACAAAATACCAAAGTGCAAACAGCAAAAACTGATTGCGCTATTGCTTGATCGAAAGTGTGCCTCAGAAATCTGACTCCACGAAAATATTATCGGAAAACTGGAACGGGAAAAGTTTTTTAATGCGGATTTCAGCAGAAAAAAATCAATATTTACTGGAAAACATTAATAGTGTACTATCAATAATCCTTGACAAAAATTGATTTTGCGGATAATATATTGAAAAAGGAGCTGATCTCAATGGCGATTACAACAAAAGAGAGCATCCTCAAAGTTCTGAGTGCTTATAATCCGTGGTGGAAAACCGGGACAGTTAGCCCGCAGATGTCAAAAACCTACAAGAGGTTTGCATTCCACGAAGCGATGAAGCGGTTGACGGATAAAGGAATTCGCCGCTCTGTGGTTTTGACCGGGACGAGACGCGTTGGAAAAACAACCATCCAATACCAAATGATCGAAGCGCTGTTAAAGTCAGGTGTGGCACCGCAGAAAATTGTTTTTATTTCTTTGGATCATCCTATGCTGAAGCTCAGCCAATTTCAGGATGTGCTGGAGTGTTATCATGAAAATATCTATGCAGAGCAGGATGCCTATTATTTCTTTGATGAGGTGCAGTACGCACAGGACTGGGATCGATGGTTAAAGATCATTTATGATACACAACCCAACACCCGTGTTGTTGCAACCGGCTCTGCCAGCCCAGCGTTGATGAAAGGCAGCAGAGAAAGCGGTGTCGGCCGTTGGACCGTTATACAAGTCCCAACGATGTCTTTTTATGAATATTGTGAACTGCTGGATTTGGATCGGCCCAATATCGCCTCCGATTTGAAAGTAACAACACTGCTCCACAAAAGTCAAATTGAGCGGACTCAAATTGTGATGCAGCTTTCCAAGGTTCAAAATCATTTTATGCGGTATTTGCAGGTTGGCGGTTTTCCGGAGTTGGCATTGGCTGACAATGATTTGATGGCGCAGCAGATCATGCGAGAAGATGTTGTGGATAAAGTTCTGAAACGTGATCTTCCCTCACTGTACAATATCCGTAACGCAACGGAGCTGGAGAAAATTTTCTTATACCTCTGCAATGTATCTTCGGAAATTGTATCGATTGAGGCAATTACGAAAGAACTGAACGGTGTATCTCGCACAACTGTAGAAAACTATATTCAGTATCTGGAGAGCGCAAATCTGATTTATCAGAGTTGGCCGGTTGATATGGCAGGGAAAAAGGTATTAAAGGCGCGTCCTAAAATCTATATCGCCGATGCGGCAATTCGGAATGCTGTTTTGATGGATGATTCTGTTTTGACGGACCCTGTTGAGATGGGAAAGATTGTTGAAACGGCTGTTTACAAGCATGTCGCAGCGTTTTATTATCAATATGCTACTTCGGTGGGCTATTTTAGAGGTGGAAAAAAGGGCAAAGAAATTGATATTGTGGTGGACTATCCTAATACGAAAAACATCCTCATTGAAGTTAAATACAGAGAAGGTGCGCCAATTGCGGATGATGATGCGATCGTAGAATTGTGTGAGGAATCGTCGGCAGCAATCATTATAACCAAGAAAGCGGACGATTATGGAGTTCATAACACAAAGTGCGGTAAAGATCTGCTACGAATTCCTGCATTTGCGTTCCTTTATTTGCTTGGGAATGCAGAAAAACATGGATATCGCGGAATGGAACAATAAAATAGGTTATATTCTGTCCTTTCCGTCCGCAGTCTCCCAGCCCATCAAAACAAAACCCATAAAACAATGCACCACGCCTTCAAAACATGGTGCATGGTATCCACGAGCGGTAGGTTTGCCAGATCTGCACCGCCTGTCCGTTCGGCAGGCGGTGCTTTTTGCCGTTTTCCCGTTCCTCTGTGTATCTGTCCCCCACTTCCATTGTCCCGGTGCGTCGGGACGAACTCCGTGAAAATGTACTGCGCCTGCTCCGTGCGCGTACAATTGCCGTTATCGGCAAAATTCAAATATTGTTTCACAAATTGTCCTTTGTATTTTGCCGGTAATGTGCTATACTATCCCTGTGCAGAAAGTGAGGGATCTCTATGAAATATATTTCTGTCGCGGAAACGGCGAAAAGGTGGGGCGTTTCCGAACGCAGCGTGCGAGGGTATTGCGCCGAAGGAAAAATCGACGGTGCATTTCTGACCGGCAAGACATGGAATATACCCGAAACCGCGGAGAAGCCCGATCGCATGAACAAGAAAACCGATACACCAAAGACCCTTCTTGAGGTGCTGAAAGCCGAAAAAGCGGCGAAGCTGCACGGCGGTATTTATCATAAAATCCAAATCGATCTGACCTATAACTCCAACCACATGGAGGGCAGTCGCCTTACCCACGATCAGACGCGCTATATCTTTGAGACGAACACCATCGGCGCATCGGACGGGACGGTCAAGGTTGACGATGTGGTCGAGACCGCCAACCATTTCAAGTGCATTGATATGATGATCGATAGCGCAAATCATATGCTGAGCGAGGCGTTCATCAAGCAGCTGCACGCCGTTCTGAAAAACGGAACTTCCGATTCCCGCCTCGATTGGTTTGCCGTCGGGAATTACAAGAAATTGCCCAACGAGGTCGGTGGCATGGATACCATTGCGCCGGAGAATGTCGGTGCTGAGATGAAGAAGCTGCTTGCCGAGTACAACGCTATCACGCGCAAAACCTTTGACGATTTGCTTGACTTTCACTACCGCTTTGAGCGCATCCATCCGTTCCAGGACGGCAACGGCAGAGTCGGGCGCCTGCTCCTTTTCAAAGAATGCCTGCGGAGCAACATCGTGCCGTTTATCATCGAGGACGACATCAAGATGTTCTACTACCGCGGCTTGAAGGAATGGCAGAACGAGCGCGGCTATCTGCGTGATACTTGTCTATCTGCACAGGACAGATTTCAGAAGTATTTGGACTATTTCCGAGTCCCGTATGACAAATAAGCAAAACCGTCCCTGTGCGATACAGAGGCGGATTGCTTTTTCGTAATAAACCCGTGCGTCTATGCCGTAAAAAATCCCGCCTGCACAAGCAGGCGGGAAAATTTTTGCTCTCTTTTGTGTTCGGGAGTTTTTCTCCATCCCCCGGCTCACATGGCCGCAGCCTCGGGGCTGCGGAGCTGGAGCTGCAGGCGGTCGGCGATGAGGGCGATGAACTCGCTGTTCGTCGGCTTGCCCTTCGTGTTCGACACCGTGTAGCCGAAGAAGCGCTGCAGCGTCTCCAGGTCGCCGCGGTCCCACGCGACCTCGATGGCGTGGCGGATGGCGCGCTCGACGCGCGAGGGCGTCGTGGCGAACGTCTTGGCCACCTGCGGATAGAGCACCTTGGTGATGGCGTTGATGACATCCATGTCATTGACGGCAATCAGGATCGCCTCCCTGAGATACTGATAGCCCTTGATGTGCGCAGGGACGCCGATCTCGTGAATGATCGAGGTGACCATGGACTCGATGTTGGCGTTGCGCTTTGCTGCGATGGCGGGTTTGCGCGAAACGGCGCTCTCGCAGATCTCGTCGAGACGCTCCGCGACGGCACGGCAGCTGCATGGTTTCAGCATGATATATTGCACGCCGAGCGTCATAAACATTGAAGACACATATTCCGTTACGAACTCCACCAAAACCAGAAGCTTTGGCTTTGGATCCAGCCCGGCCGCTGCCTTCAGCACGGACAGGCCGTCCGCCTGCGGCAGCATGAGGTCGACGACCAGCAGATCCGGTTTCAGCTCTTTCAGCAGGCTGATGGCGCGAACGCCGTCGCAAGCCGAGCCGACCACGGAATACCGATTCGTCTGCTTCAGGGCAACGCCGAGCTTCCCACAAAACTCTTCGCTGCCGTTTGCCAGCAGGACCCGATACATTTTTTCCATGTAACAACTCTCCTCCTCGTAGATTCTCTCATTTCCGCATGGATGTACAAGCGGTGCTTCTAATTTAACATATTCGGCCCGCTTTTGCAATGACTTTCCCTGAAAATGTCTGCTTTTTCGTCGACGTTCTTCGACAAACATGCGGAAACGGCAGAAAATATGATACTCTAAGAGGAAAAAGGTGAAAAAATATTCTTATTCACGGAATTAGCGTGAGACGTCCCGTTATTCCGCGTGATCGGTCGAATTTTCATTGCGCTGGCTGAGCCAGATCAGCAGCACGGCAATGTCCGCAGGCGAAACGCCGGAGATGCGCCCGGCCTGCCCGACGGAGCGCGGGCGGATGTCGGCCAGCTTCTGCCGCGCCTCGAGGCGCAGACCGGCGATGGAGGCATAGTCCGCATCCTCCGGCAGCAGGCGCGATTCCTCGCGGCGGAACGCCTCGATCTGCTGCTCCTGCCGCTGCAGGTACCCCGCATATTTTACCCGGATTTCAACCTGACGCGTCACGGCCGCCGGAAGCTCCGGCCGCTCCGGGTCGAAGGGAGCAAGCTCTGCATAGTGCAGCTCCGGGCGGCGCAGCAGGTCCGCCAGCCGCGCGGAGCTGACGACCTCCGCCGAGCCGCGCGCCTGCAGAAACCCGTTCAGCGCCGGACCGGCGGGCACGCCAGTGTGCTCCAGCCTGCGCTGCTCGCGCCGGACGGCCTCGTATTTCTCCGCGACGGCCTGTGCCTGTTCGGCGGGGATGAGGCCGATGCGATAGCCGATGGGCGTGAGCCGCTCGTCGGCGTTGTCCTGCCGGTGCAGCAGCCGGTATTCGCTGCGCGAGGTCATGATGCGGTACGGCTCCTCCGTGCCCTTCGTGACGAGGTCGTCGATGAGGGTGCCGATGTAGCCGTCCGAACGCCTGAGCACCAGCGGCTCGCGCCCGAGCAGCTTCAGCGCGGCGTTCACGCCCGCCACAAAGCCCTGCACGGCCGCCTCCTCATAGCCGGACGTGCCGTTGAACTGCCCCGCGCCGTAGAGGCCGGGCAGCTTTTTGCACTCGAGCGTCGCGGAAAGCTCCGTCGGGTCGATGCAGTCATATTCGATGGCGTAGGCCGGGCGCAGCATTTCGGCGTGCTCCAGCCCCGCGATGGTGTGCAGCATGGCAAGCTGCACCTCCTCCGGCAGGCTCGTGGACAGGCCCTGCAGGTACAGCTCGTCCGTCCCGAGACCGCACGGCTCCAGGAAGAGCTGGTGGCGCGGCTTGTCGGCAAAGCGGACGATCTTCGTCTCGATGCTCGGGCAGTAGCGCGGGCCGACGCCGGTGATGGAGCCGTCGAACAGCGGGCTGCGGTGCAGATTCTCGCGGATGACGGCGTGCGTGCGCTCGTTTGTCCACGTCAGCCAGCACACGGCCTGATTTTTCGGCGGCTCGCGGGTGGAAAACGAGAACGGCTCCGGGTCGTCGTCGCCGCGCTGGACCTCCATTTTCGAGAAATCGACGCTGCGCGCGTTGATGCGCGGGGGCGTTCCGGTCTTGAACCGGCGCATGCGCAGGCCGAGGGCGCGCAGGCACTGGCTCAGCTCCGGCGCGGGGCGCAGACCGTCCGGCCCGGAGTGCAGGACGCACTGCCCGGTGATGACGGTGCTGTCGAGGTACGTCCCGGCCGCGACGATGACGGCGCGCACGCGGTATTCCGCGCCGAGCTGCGTCACGACGCCGCTGACGTGTCCGTCCTCCGTCCGGATCTCCGTGACGGCGGCCTGCTTGAGATAGAGGTTCGGCTCGCGCTCGAGCAGGCGCTTCATGTGCTCCTGATAGCGGCGGCGGTCTGCCTGCGCGCGCAGGGAGTGCACGGCCGGGCCCTTGCCGCGGTTGAGCATGCGGTACTGGATGCAGCAGGCGTCCGCCGCGCGGCCCATCTCGCCGCCGAGGGCGTCGAGCTCGCGCACGAGATGGCCCTTGCCCGTGCCGCCGATGGCCGGGTTGCAGGGCATGTTGCCCACGGCGTCCAGATTGATCGTGAACACGACGGCCTGCAGCCCCAGCCGCGCGGCCGCGAGACCGGCTTCGATCCCGGCATGGCCCGCGCCGATGACGGCAATGTCATAATTTCCTGCAAAATAGCTCATTTACGCTCATCTTTCTTTCAAATCACAGCGGTGACTGCTTGATCTTTGCATAGCGGCGGGGATAGGCCGGGGGCGTCGGGCGCTCCTTGCGGATGACGATGACGCAGCGCGGCGCGCCGTCGATGTCGTAGGTCTCCGTTTTTTCCACGCGGCCGCCCAGCATTGCGATGCCGCGCTTCGCCTCCTCCAGCTCCTCGGCCGCAGCGGCGGCCTTCATGGCGAGGAAATACCCGCCCGGCTTCACGAACGGCAGGCACAGCTCCGCTAGAATGTTCAGCCGTGCCACCGCGCGGGACGTCGCGATGTCATATTGCTCGCGCGCCTTGGCGGCATAGTCCTCCGCGCGGGCACAGACGCACTGCGCCGGGACGCCCATGTCCCGCAGCGTTGCCTCCAGCCACGTCACGCGCTTGCCGAGGCTGTCGAGCAGCGTCAGGTCGAGGCTCGGCTCGCCGAGCTTCAGCGGCACGCCGGGGAAGCCCGCCCCGCAGCCGACGTCGATGACGCGCTTGCCTGAAAACGGCACGATGCGCAGCAGCGCGAGGCAGTCGGCAAAGTGCAGCTTCGCCACGGCCTGCGGCTCCGTGATGGCCGTCAGATTCATAACGCGGTTCTGCTCGAGCAGGCGCGCGCCGAAGTCGCACAGCTGCTCCGCCTGCGCCGCCGTCAGCGGCACACCGAGCGCTGCGCAGGAATCCAACAGGGTTTGCAGCATATTACGATACCTCCCGGTAAACCTGAATAACAATACCTAGGTCGCAGAACGTTGCCCGGCCGGGGACCTGCAGCACGCGCACGGCGTCATACACCATGCCAAGCGCCGCGACGGTGCAGCCGGCGCTTGCCATCGCCACGGGCCAGAACCACACGAGCGGCACGCGCGCCAGCGCGAACCACAGCGCCGCGCTTACGAGCGCGGGCGGGAGCAGCCGCACGGCAAGCACGGCGGCACGGCTCAGCTCCGCATTCGAGCCGACGCACGGGCGCAGGGAAAACACGGAGCAGAACGGAGCCGTCCGGCCGAACAGGGCCAGCAGCGGCCACGGCAGCAGATAGAGCACCCACTGCGCCGCGAGCGACACGGCGATGCTCTCCCCAATGGCGAGCAGCCACCTGCGCTGCCCGCCTTCGACGATCGGCTCCAGAGCAGCAAGGCCGCGCCATTTCCAGAGCGCGGCAAACAGGCCGATGACCGCGAGCGCGGAGAGCACCCGCAGGATGCGCCGGTGCCCGCGCTCCGCAGAGAGGGAAATTTCCTCGATCTTTTCTTTCATATTCGCTCACTTCCCGACACAGAAACGCTCAAAAATGCGATTTGTGATATCCTCGCGGACCGTCCGCCCCGTGACCTCACCGAGGGCGGCCATGGCCTCCTCCACGTCCGTGAGAACGGCGTCCGGTGTGACGCCGAGGCTGAGGCCGGCTTTCGCCCGTTCGATGGCGCGGGAGGCGCGGTCGAGCGCGCCGAACTGGCGCGGGTTGGTCAGGAGAGAGCCGTCACAGGCGTTTTCGCCGAGAAACCAGCCCTCGAGCACGGCGGGCAGGGCGTCCAGCCCTGCGCCCGTGCGGGCCGAGACGGTCAGAACGGTGTCGAACGGTAGCTCGTCCGGCGAGACGGCGGCGGGCAGGTCTGATTTGTTGCACAGGGCCAGACTGCGCGGGGCGCATTTGGCCGCTTCGATGGCGCGGCGGTCCTCGTCCGTCAGGGGCTGCGAGCCGTCGCAGACGAACAGGGCCAGCTCCGCTTCGCGCGCGGCCTGCTCCGAGCGGGCCACGCCGAGGGCCTCGATGGCGTCTCCAGCCTCGCGGATTCCGGCCGTGTCCGTCAGGCGCAGCAGCACGCGGCCGACGCGCACCGGCTCCTCGACGGTGTCGCGCGTCGTCCCGGCGATGTCCGTGACGATGACGCGGTCATAGCCCGCCAGCCGGTTCAGCAGCGACGATTTTCCTGCATTCGGCTTGCCGAGCAGCACGGCGCGCACGCCCTGCCGCAGGTGGCGGCCCTTTTCGTAGGTTGCAAGCAGCTCTTGCAGCGCCGCGCCCGCGCGGTCCAGCGCTCCGCTCAGCTCCGCCGCGCCGAAGTCCTCGATGTCCTCGTCCGGATAGTCGAGCACGGCGTGGAAATGGCTGCACAGGTCCGTCAGCCCGTCGTAGACCGGCTCGATGGCGCGCTTGAGCGCCCCGCCGAGCTGCCCGGCGGCGTTCGCGGCGGCGTCTGCCGTCTCGGCGTCGATGAGGTCGACGACGGCCTCGGCCTGCGTCAGGTCGAGCTTGCCGTTCAGGAAGGCCCGGCGCGTGAATTCGCCGGGTCCCGCCTGCCGCGCCCCGGCGGCCAGCAGCGCCTCCAGCCCGGCGGCCAGCATGGCGGGCGAGCCGTGGCACTGCAGCTCAACGGTCTCCTCGCCGGTGTAGCTGTGCGGCGCGCGGCACACGACGCCGAGGCACTCGTCAATGACGCGCCCCTGCCGGTCGTGCAGCAGGCCGAGGACGAGACGGCGGTCCGGCGCGTCCGCAAACGGCTGCTTCGGGGTGAAAACGCGGCCTGTCAGCGCGGCGCAGCCGGGCCCGGACAGGCGGAGAATGCCAATGGCACAGGGCGCGCGCCCTGTCGCAATGGCAGCAATGATATCAGACATGATGTGATCCTTTCGAAAAATGCGGCGCTTCGCGCCTTGCCATGACACGGAAGGGAGGCGCTTGCTAGCTTGTCATTGCGAGCCTTGCGGAGCAAGGCGTGGCAATCTCGCGGTACGCACTCAGAACACAGGGAAGCCTTCGGCGAAATCGTAAGTGCCTGCTTGAGATTCCCACGTCGCTTCGCTCCTCGGAATGACAAGTCGGAGGTGCGTGCCATTTTAGCGATGGCCTGAACCTATCGGCAGTGCCTCCAAGGCCCTCTCAGTCACCTTCGGTGACAGCTCTCCCAGAGGGAGCGCCAAGGGCGTTTCGCGCCTTGCCATGACACGGGAGGGAGGCGCTTGCAGGTTTGTCCCTGCGTCCCTCCGGATGCAGCAGGCCCCCGAGCTTGTCATTGCGAGCCTTGCGGAGCAAGGCGTGGCAATCTCGCGGTACGCACTCAGAACACAGGGAAGCCTTCGGCGAAATCGTAAGTGCCTGCTTGAGATTCCCACGTCGCTTCGCTCCTCGGAATGACAAGTCGGAGGTGCGTGCCATTTTAGCGATGGCCTGAACCTATCGGCAGCGCCTGCAATGCCCTCTCAGTCACCTTCGGTGACAGCTCTCCCAAAGGGAGAGCCAAGGGCGCTTCGCTCCTCGCAATGACAATTCGGGAGCGGTTAACATTTTAACGGAGGCCTGTTTCGCTCGGCAGTGCGCAGCCGGGCCCGGCTGTCCCCGCCCCTACAGCGCGCTATCGATGTCCACGCAAAAATTTATAAATTACAGCGCTTCCTTAAAATATGCCGCAAGCTCCTGCATCCGGCTCTCGTCAAACGGCGAGGTCAGGTTCCCGTCCTGCAGCATGGCGAGGAACGTCGACTCCGGCGCGGCATACAGCAGGTCGCTGAAGGCTTTCAGACCCGCGCCGGGCGTTTCCTGCTCCAGCTGGTAAATTTGAAGGGCAGCGTCGTTCGAGACGCAGTAGCTGATGACATAGTACGGCGCGGAGAAAAAGTGCTGCACGTCGATCCAGCTGCGCGCGGCCTGCTCCGCCGACGCCTCGTCAAACAGGCCGAAGTCCACGCAGCATTCCGCAAACAGCTCATTGAGCTTCCCGACCGTCAGCTCACTGTCCGGCAGGGCATAGGCCTTGCACTCAAAGGCATAGTAGCACGCCTGCGTGAGGAAGGTCTCGAGCGAGTCATAGAGCTTGTACTGCCGCAGCTCTGCCGCGCGGGCGAAGCCCAGCGACGTGCTGCCGAGCGTCAGATATTCCAGCGCCTGCGAGAAGACCTCGGAGCAGTCGATGGAAAACGTCTGGTTGCAGTTCACATAGCCGTCGACAAAGTGGCCGAACTCGTGCGCGGCCGTCAGCAGGTCCGCCAGCGTCCCCTCGGGCGAGATATAGATGTAGGGCATCTCGTAGGACTCAAGGTACGTTGTGTACGAGCCGGGCATTTTATTCGCGGAGCTTGTGATGTCATAAAGCGAATAGGCGTCGAGGAAGCCCATGGCCGTCTGCACCTCGCCGCCGAGTGTGTCGGCCGCCTCATGCAGGTGCTGCATCGTCTCGTCGGCGGAAAGGGCGGAAAGCTGCATCGGCTCGGCCGCCTCCGTGTAGACGGGGGCCAGCTCCGTGCGCACGCGCTCAACATAGCGCTCGGCCTGCGCCGGGGTGTAGTCGCGGTAATAGAGCGCGTCATAGGCATAGTCGGCGTAGCTGCCGTAGCCCAGCCGCCCGGCAAGCTCCCGGCGCGTCTGGATGAGCTTGATGTAGATATCGCCCGCCTGCGCGCCGTAGGCGTCGTAATACGCACCGAGAACTTCGTAATAGAGGTCGGCTGTCACGGCGTTTTCCAGCAGCTCCGAGACGGAGCGCACTGCGCCGTTCCACTCGATCGACGGGTCGTTCTGCAGGGCGACATACTGCGCCTGCAGCTCGGATTCCTGCTGCAGGAGGGCGACGGTCCGGGCGTCGGAATACACGCCGTCCGAGTCGTAGGACGCAAAGAAGTCCTCGCCGAAATACTGCTCCTCAAGCGCGCTGCGCAGGCTGCTTTTGGCCATGGTCGTGTAGCAGTCCTCCATGGCCTTTTCCACGCGCGTCGTCTGGTCCGTGCACCAGGTATACTCCGCCTCGTAGTAGCTGTCGCTCAGGTCGCGGGTGTAGCGCAGGTAGGCAAGCTCGCCCATGGTGTTGAAGAGCACATAGTCGTCATAGGCCGCGTCGAACTGATTGATGATGTCGGCCGCAGCGGCCTTGCCGCCGGTCGCGGATGCGCCGATGGACTTGAGCGTGCTGCAGAGGCCGTCGACGTCCGGGCGGACGTATTCGATGTCCGGCTCGGCCGTGTATTTCACGCGGGGCTGATACGGCCGCTGGAACTCGCGGTACGAGATCGCGCCGTCCGAATAATCCGGGCGGGTATATTCGCCGCGGAAGGCGGAATAGAGGTCAAACAGGGGGCTGCAGCCCGTCAGCAGCAGCGACAGGGCCAGCAGCAGAGCAAAGCAGCGCTTTTTCATGCGTCGCCTCCTTCCCGGATGCGGCGGGCAATGGCCAGCAGCTCCGGATGATTCACGGCGTTGCCCATGGCGACGGAGCCGCGCTGCGTCAGGGCCAGCGGGCTGCCGTCGAGCTGGGTGGCGATGCCGCCCGCCTCCGTGACGATCAGGCCTCCCGCGGCATAGTCCCACGGGCACAGCTTGCACTCAAAAAACAGGTCCGCCCGGCCCGCGGCCACATAGCAGCAGTCCAGCGCGGCCGAGCCGCCGCGGCGGAAATCGAGGCAGTTCGGCAGGAGCGCTTCGACGAAGCGGAGCGTCTCGGGGATGGTCTCGCGGTAATAGATGGCGCTGCCGAACAGCACGAGGCTGTCGTGGACGGCGTGCTGCGTGACGTGCAGGCGCTGGCCGTTGAGCCACGCGCCCTTGCCGCGCTGGGCGGAGAACATCTCGTCGTAATAGGGATTGTAGACCACGGCGTGCGTCACGACGCCGTCGACCGCCAGTGCGACGGAGATGGAGCTGTGGTGCAGGCCGCGGATAAAGTTCATCGTGCCGTCGATGGGGTCGACGATGAACAGCTGCCGCCTGCCCGCAATGTCATGCGTCGCGTCCTCCTCCCCGAGGAAGCCCGCCTCCGGCAGCAGCGTCATCAGGCGGCTGCGCAGGAATTCCTGCACCATGGGGTCATACAGCGTGACGAGGTCGACATGCGAGGATTTTTCGCGGATGCCCATGGCGGCATCCTGCGCCGAACGGACCGTCGTGCCCGCCGAGCGGACGATGTCCTTCAAACGTTCCAGAAGATGGATGTCCATAGTTTTTTCGCTCCTGATCCAGATTCTAAGGCGGCAGCGCACCCTCGGCCTTCACCGAAGGCTCTCACGGCATTGTGCGGTGCTGCCCTGATTCCAATTTATTATAATTTATCATACCATATTTCCCGGGAAAAGGGAAGAATCGGGAAGAAAAGAGTTTGCGGTGCGATTTCGCCGCCCGGACATGCAGGGTTGTCAATGCCGACATTTGCAGCCTCTCCGGTCACCTGCCCGCCCTCTTCTCCGAGGAAAACCGTTCTGAGATTGCGATATCGTTCCTCGTAATAAGGAAATAACACCGCGATCGGATCGCGGTGTTATTTTTATAAACCACTATTCCAGCAGCGAAAAGCCCAGAATCACGACGCCGAGAATGACGAGAATAACGCCCGTGGCGCGGTTGAGTGTTTTGGCGCTGGCACGGTTGGCGATGCGTGCAGCCAGCTGGGCAAAGCCGAACGTAAAGATGATGCACAGGAAAAACGGCAGCCACTGCGGCGCGCCGCCGATGGCGAAGTGCGAAACGGAGCCGGTCAGGGCCGTGAACGTCATGATGAACACGCTTGTGCCGACGGCGGTCTTGAGCTCATAGCCCATGACGCCCGTGAGCAGCAGGAGCATCATCATGCCGCCGCCCGCACCGATAAAGCCGCAGATAAAGCCGACGATCGCGCCGCAGACGATGGACTTGATGATACGCGTGCGCTTCGGGATCTGCTGCATGTCCTCCTTCGTGGTCATCACCGGGCGGACGATGAACTTGATGCCGAGCAGCAGTGTCATGATCACGGAGAAATTGCCCATTGCAACGGATGGCACAAGACTCGAGACAAGGCTTCCGACAACGGTGAATGCCAGCACCGTGATCATCATAATGAGGCCGTTGCGGATGTCCAGATTCCTGTTGCGGCCGTAGGTATAGGCCGAGACGGCGCTTGCCAGCACATCGGATGCCAGTGCGATGCCGACGGCCGTGTACGGCTCGATATGCAGGAATGTGACGAGCATGGGCGTGATGACGGCAGCGGCACTCATTCCGGCAAAGCCCGTGCCGAGGCCGGCCCCCGCCCCTGCGAACAGGCAGACGACGATGGTCAGGAGAAGCTGCATCGAATCACCCCTTCTTTGTCATTTCGACCGTTCGGCGGTAGGCGGCCGTGACGGCATTCTGCACGGTGTAGGAAAATCCGCCCTGCTCGAGCGCCAGAACGCCCTCGATGGTCGTTCCGGCCGGGCTGCACACGCGCATTTTCAGCACGTCCGGCGCTTCTCCACCCTGCAGGAGCATCTCCGCCGCGCCGAGCATGGTCTGCGCCGCCAGACGGCAGGCGTCCGGGTACGACAGGCCTGCGCGCACGCCGCCGAGGGCCAGTGCGTCCGCAAACTGGAAGCAAAAGGCCGGCCCGCAGCCCGAGATGGCGCTTGCGGCGTCGATCTGCGCCTCCGGCAGGGGCAGCAGCAGCCCGGCCTGTGCCAGAACGGCGCGGAAGGCGTTCAGTTGTGCGTCCGTCACGTTCTGCGCGGCATAGAGGATCGTGCCCGCGCCGACGGCTGCGGGCGTGTTCGGCATGATGCGGATGAGCGGCAGTCCCCCGCCGAGCATGGCGTCCAGCTCCCGGAGCGTCACGGCCGTCGCCATGCTGACGACGACGGGGGCATTCCCCTTCCGCGCCTGCAGCACGGGAGCCAGCTCTCCTGCCAGACCCGGCAGGCCCTGCGGCTTCACGCCGAGAAACAGCAGCTCGGCCGTTTCCGCAGCCTCCGCGTTCGGGCAGACTGTCCCGCCCAGCTCCTTTGCCAGCGCCGCGGCCTTGGCCGGGGTGCGGTTGGCAAGCAGCAGCGTGTGGCCGCCCTTCGCTGCGGCGCGCGCCAGCGCGCCGCCCATATTTCCGGTCCCGATGAATCCGATCTTCATGCGCTTACCTCCTGATCTGACCGTTTCCGGTGATAACATACTGATAGGTCGTCAGCTCGTTCAGGCCGATCGGCCCGCGCGCGTGGAGCTTCTGCGTCGAGATGCCCATCTCGCAGCCGAGGCCGAATTCGCCGCCGTCCGTGAAGCGCGTCGAGGCGTTGACATAGACGGCCGCGCTGTCCACTCCCGCCGTGAAGCGGGCGGCGCTTTCCTCACTTTGCGTGACAATGGCCTCGCTGTGGTGCGTGGAATGCTGCGCAATATGGCGGATGGCCCCCTCCACGTCGTCTACGACGCCGACAGCCAGCACATAGTCCAAAAATTCCGTGTCGAACTCCGGGTCCGGCGCGATGCCCAGGATGGCTGCGGCTTCTTCGTCGCAGCGCAGGCGGACGGGGTGCTTGGCACCGGGGCCGCACAGGCGCTTTTGCAGCATGGGCAGGAACCTCGGCGCGGCGGCGCGGTGGACGAGCAGGACCTCGGCCGCGTTGCAGACGGACGGGCGGCTCGTTTTTGCGTTTTCCATGATATCGAGCGCCATATCAAGATCGGCGCTCTCGTCGACATAGACATGGCAGATGCCCGTGCCGGTCTGGATGCACGGCACGGTCGCGTGCTCGACGCACGCGCGGATAAGGCCTGCCCCGCCGCGCGGGATGAGCAGGTCAACATAGCCCGTGGCTGTCATGAGAGCGGCGGCCCCTGCGTGGGACGTGTCCTCCACAAGGTTCACGAGATCCGGCGTCAGACCGGTCCGCTCCAGCCCGCGGCGCAGCGCTGCCGTGATGGCAGCGGCGGAGCGGTAGGCCTCGCGCCCGGAGCGCAGCACGCAGACATTGCCGGACTTCAGCGCGAGCGCGGCGGCGTCCGACGTGACGTTCGGGCGGCTCTCATAGATGATGGCAATGACGCCCATCGGCACGCTGCGCTTGCAGATGCGAAGGCCGTCCGGGCGGATGAATTCGTCCAGCGTCCGGCCGACCGGGTCCGGCAGGGCAGCAACGGCCTCGATGCCGGCTGCCATGCCCTCGAGCCGTGCCTCGTTCAGCGCGAGGCGGTCGAGCATGACGTCCGAGACTTTGCCGCGCGAGGCCTCGAGATCGGCGGCGTTCTCCGCCAGAATGGCAGGGGCCTCTGCGCGCAGCTCCTGCGCCATGGCGGCAAGGGCGCGGTTTTTCGCCTCGGTGTCGCGCAGGGCCGGGCAGGCCGCCGCGGCCTTCGCGCGCTTCAGAATGACCTCTGTCGGGGTGAATTCCATCATGCCTTCTCCTCCTGTGCCAGAAATTTTGTGCCGACGGGTTTGCCGTCCATCAGATCGTAGAGCGCAGCGGGCTGCGCGCCGTTGGCAATGACCATGGGCACACCGGCCTCCGTAGCGATGTGCGCGGCGTGGAGCTTCGTCTGCATGCCGCCCGTGCCGAATTTGCTGCCCGCGCCGCAGGCCAGCCGCTCGATCTCCGGCGTGAGCCTCTCGACGACGGGGATGAGCTTCGCCGCGGGATCGCTGTGCGGGTCGGCTGTGAACAGGCCATCGATGTCCGAAAACAGGATGAGAAGGTCTGCCCGGATCGTCCGGGCGACGATGGCGGCCAGCGTGTCGTTGTCGCCAATGCCCAGCTCCTGCGTGGCGACGGTGTCATTCTCGTTGATGATCGGCAGCGTGCGCAGCTGCAGCAGCCGCGCAAGCGTGTTGTGGAAGTTTTTCGCGCGCTCCGGCGTCTCGATGTCGTCCGCCGTGATGAGCAGCTGCGCCACGACGTGGTGGTACTGCGAGTAGAGCTTATCATAAATGTACATCAGCTCGCACTGGCCGACGGCCGCAGCCGCCTGCTTGCCGGGAATATCCTTCGGCCGCTCGGCCAGCGACAGCTTGCCGACACCCATGGCGACGGCACCGGACGATACCAGCACCAGCTCATGCCCTGCATTTTTGAGATCGCTGCAGACCTTGCACAGCTCCTCCACGCGGCGGATGTTCAGATTCCCCGTCGGGTGCGTGAGCGTGGACGTCCCCAGCTTGAGTACAATTCGCATGGTTCAAGGCTCCTAACTTTTTTGCTTTAGCTTGTTAACACCTGCGTATCATAGCACGCTGAGGCCGGAATTGCAAGCGCTGCCGGATTTTTTGATGAGCAGCGGCAAAAGACTGCTTCACAACCTCTGTGTTTCACGTGAAACACAGGCTTTTCTGCCCAACGCATGGCTATATACTATTATAATAGATGCATCGATCAGGATGAGGCAGACACGAATGAAACATGGAAAGCGGGGAGCAGAAACTTCACAATGCCGGCGCACCCAACTGAACCGGTGTCCTGGACGCGGTATGGCGCAAAACGGCGGACCGTTTTCCAAATGTTTCACGTGAAACAGGAATTTTTTACAGAACGCTCCTGCACGGTTGCAATCTTCCCCTGCATGTGCTAGAATAGCACCGTATTGACAACCAAAGGAGGTGGCAGCTTGGCGCAGATCATCGCGATCGTCAATCAGAAGGGCGGCGTGGGAAAAACGACCACTGCCGTAAACCTGACGGCGGCGCTGGCCGCGACCGGCGCGCGGGTGCTGCTGTGTGACTTCGATCCGCAGGCCAACGCGACCTCCGGCCTCGGCGTGGACAAGCGTAAGGCCCCCTACGCATCCTACGATCTCATTCTCGACGGCGTCAGCGCCGAGAAGGCCGTCATCCACACGGACTACGGCGACGTCATCCCGTCCGGCGCGGAGCTGGCCGGTGCGACCGTCGAGCTCATCGGCGTGGACAAGCGCGAATACCAGCTGAAAAACGCGCTCGAGCCGCTGCGCGCGGCCTATGACTACATCTTCATCGACTGCCCGCCTTCGCTGGAGCTGCTGACGCTCAACGCCCTCTGCGCGGCGGACAGCGTGCTCATCCCAGTACAGTGCGAGTATTACGCCCTCGAGGGCCTGTCCGACCTGATGGGTACGCTCCGGGCCATCAAGCGGCGGCTGAACCCGAAAATTTCCGTATTCGGCGTGCTGCTGACCATGTACGACGGGAGAACAAACTTCTCCAACCAGGTGGCGCAGGAGGTGCGGCGGCACTTCCCCGGCAAGGTCTATGCCAACGCCATTCCCCGCAATGTCCGTCTCGCCGAGGCCCCGAGCCACGGCCTGCCGGTCATTGCCTATGACCGAAGCTCCCGCGGTGCGGCTGCCTATCTCGCCGTTGCCGAGGAGATTCGCAGAAAGGACGGAAGCTTATGAGTGCAAAGCAGCGTGGGCTGGGCCGAGGGCTTGGCGCGCTGATCGGCGATTTTCAGGAAGAACCCGAGAGCGGCGCGGTGACGAAGCTGCCTCTGCAGAAGGTGGAGCCGAATCCGGATCAGCCCCGCCGCACGTTTGACGAGGAGGAGCTGCAGGCTCTGGCGGATTCCATCGCCGCCCACGGCATCCTGCAGCCGCTGGCCGTCCGCGCAAGCGGCGGCGGCTTTTATCAGATCATCGCGGGCGAGCGCCGTTGGCGCGCGGCACGGATGGCGGGCCTGAGCGAGGTGCCCGTCGTCGTGCTTGAGGCCGACGACCGCACCGTTATGGAGCTGGCCCTTGTGGAGAACCTGCAGCGGCAGGACCTCAACCCCATGGAGGAGGCCGAGGGCTATCAGCGCCTGATGAAGGAATACGGCCTGACGCAGGAGGAGGCTGCCGCGCGCGTCGGCAAGTCCCGCCCGGCCGTGGCCAACGCCCTGCGCCTGCTGCTCCTGCCGGAGGAGGTCCGTTCTCTCGTGGAGGACGGCACGATCTCGGCCGGGCACGCCCGCGCCATCCTGTCGCTCCCGGCGGCCCGCCTGCAGAAGGCGGCCGCACAGAAGATCGTCGCCCTGCGCCTGTCCGTGCGGCAGGCCGAGGCCATGTGCAAGCGGATGCTGCAGGAGGAGGAAAAGCCGGAGCCGAAGCCCGCTCCCCTGACGGTCGACTATGTCGCCGAGTGCGAAAAATCCCTCACGCGCCGCCTCGACCGCAAGGTCCGCATCGTCAACGGAAAGCGCAAGGGACGCTTTGAACTGGAATTTTATGGGCAGGAGGACCTGCAGCGCCTGTATGACGCCCTCCTCGCCCTCGGAAAAACGGAGGAAACGCCTGAATGCCTGAACTGAAGCAGCCGCAGGAAGCGGCAGAAAAAACAACGGAGCAGCCGCTGACCACAAAGAAAAAGCGCGCCATGCTCGAATACATGGCCATCATGTTCGCGGCGGCCTTCCTGCTCGTGGCGATCTCCCTGCTCATCAAGGTCATTGACATGAAGGGCGAGATGGAGGCGGCCAACACGGGCGCGCGAGAGAACATCGCGCTGCTGCAGAAGGATCTGGACGCCGCTCGCGCCGAGTCCGCAGAGCTGCAGACCAAGCTCGACGAGGCCAACGCCGCGTCCTCCGAGGCAGCAGACAAGCTCTCGGAGGCCGAGACCCGCTTAAGCGAGGCCGAAAAGGCCCGCGAAACGCTCGAGAAGACGCTCGAGAGTGCGCAGAAGGAAAACGACACGCTCTCCCGCCGCGCGCAGGCCAATGAGCTGCTTGTCTCGGCGCAGACCGCGCTGGAGCAGGGCGATTATGCCGCCCTCCGCAGCCATCTCGAGGCGCTCGAGGCCTATGCCGACGCCCTGAAGGACGACGGCGCCGCGCTCTATGAGACCCTGCGATCCTATATCGACTGATTTTTGAACTGATTTACTGATTTATTGAGGTGACTGAATAATGCTGGATATCAAACGAATCAAGGACGATCCCGAGGCGGTCAAGGCCGGTCTGCGGGCCAAGGAGGTCGACTGCGACGCTGCCGTCGACCGCATTCTGGAGCTGGACGCTCAGCGCCGCGCCCTCATCCTCTCAACGGAGACAGATAAGGCCGAGCAGAACCGCGTCTCGAAGGAAATTCCGAAGCGCAAGAAGGCGGGCGAGGACGTCGCGCCGATCTTCGCGCGCATGGCCGAGCTGAAGGCCCAGATCGCCCAGAACGACCAGAAGCTGACGGACGTCGAGGCGGAGTACCGCACGCTGATGCTGTCTCTGCCGAATCTGCCGGACCCCGATCTCAAGCCGGGCGGCAAGGAGAACAACGAGCCGCTGCGCTACTACGGCGAGCCGCATCACTTCGACTTCGAGCCGAAGCACCATGTGGACCTGTGCACGGACCTCGGCCTCATCGACTATGAGCGCGGCACGCGTCTGGCGGGCTCCGGCTTCTGGATCTACCGCGGCATGGGCGCGCGCCTCGAGTGGGCCCTGCTCAACTACTTCATCGACGAGCACCTGAAGGACGGCTATGAGATGGTCGGCCTGCCCCTGATGCTCGAGTACCAGTGCGGCGAGACCGCGGGACAGTTCCCGAAGTTCGCCGACGAGGTCTATAAGATCGAGAATCCGACGGACGACCGCATGCACTTCATGCTCCCGACGGCCGAGACGGCGCTTGCCTCCCTGCACCGCGGCGAGATTCTCGCCGAGAGCGACCTGCCGCACAAGCTGTTCGCCTATACGCCGTGCTTCCGCCGCGAGGCAGGCTCCCACCGCGCCGACGAGCGCGGCATGGTCCGCGGTCACCAGTTCAACAAGATCGAGATGTTCCAGTACACCCTGCCTGAGAAGTCCGACGAGGCCTTCGAGGAGCTGGTCGGCAAGGCCGAGCGCCTGGTCAAGGGGCTGGGCTTCCACTTCCGCACCGTCAAGCTTGCCGCGGGCGACTGCTCGGCCTCCATGGCGCGGACGTATGACATTGAAATTCAGATCCCGTCCATGAACGGCTATAAGGAGGTCTCCTCCGTTTCGAACGCGCGCGACTATCAGGCGCGCCGCGGCAACATCCGCTTCCGCCGCGAGGCCACGGGCAAGACGGAATTCGTCCACACCCTCAACGGCTCCGGTCTGGCCACGTCCCGCATCTTCCCCGCCATGGTCGAGCAGAACCAGCGTGCCGACGGCTCCGTCGTTGTGCCGGAGGTCCTGCGCAAGTACCTCGGCGGTCTGGAAGTACTCGAAAAGAAGAACTTCTGAGAAGGAGAGAGGGTACTATGGGGAAGAAAAAGAGCGGATTTCTGAAGGAATTTAAGGAATTTGCCATGAAGGGCAATATGCTCGACCTTGCAGTCGGCGTCATCGTCGGCGGTGCATTCAAGACGGTCGTCGATGCCCTGACGAACAGCGTCATCATGCCGGTCGTGTCCATGTTCCTCGGCGGCCTCAGCTTTGAGGAGTGGAAGATCCGTCTGCCGCAGTTCTTCGGCGAAAAGCTGGATGAAAACGGAGAGGTCATCGTAAACTACCTGCGTTTCGGCGACTTCCTGTCCGCGTTCATCAACTTCGTCATCATGGCTTTTGTCGTGTTCCTGATCGTCAAGACCGTCAATCGCCTGCGTGAGGCCGGGGAAAAGCACCGCAAGAAGGAGGCAGAGGCCCCTGCCGCGCCTCCCGAGCCGACGAAGGAGGAGCAGCTGCTCACGGAGATCCGCGACCTGCTCAAAAAGTGAGCCGAAGGGAGCGCCCGATATGAAGCGAATCTGCATCCTCTGCCTGCTGGCTGCCCTCCTGCTCGGCGCCTGCGGCCTGGCCGACGCGCCCTATATGGAGCCGGTCCGCACCTACTGTGCCGCCCTGCAGGACGACGATTTCACCCGCCTGCAGGAGGCCATTCCCCCCGCCGTGCTCAATGCGGACGGCTTCGATGCCGGGGAGCTGGCCAATGTGCGCGATTCGTTCGCCAAGGGCAGCAGCAACGACTATGACATCACGCCAAAGGAGCTGGACAGCCGCCGCATCCCCGAGAGCGGCTGCCGCGTGCTCGAGGATTATTTCCGCCAGCAGTACGACTGGATCATGACCGTCGACGAGGCACGGCTCGTCAAATTCCGCGTTTCGTTCACGGGCGAGCTGGATGGCCAGCTCAATGTCCGCGCCGTGTGCTACCAAACCGGCGGGCACTGGTACCTTGACCTCAGCGCCGTGAATCTGAACCTGTTCAGCTGAAGAAAACACAAGCGGAGAGCGCAGGCTCTCCGCTTGTTGTATCGCAAAGATATTGATCGCGCGTTGTAGGGGAGCGGCATGCCGCTCCCGGCGCTGCACCTGCAGCCCGTATAGGCCACCGTCAAAATGGCACGCACCGATTGCGTCTGTAGCGGCGCTCAGCGAGCGCCTAGTAGGGGTGATTCAACGGCAGCAGGGCACTGGTGCACCGCGGCACTCCCTGACGTGTCATTGCGAGGCCCCGAAGTGGCCGTGGCAATCTCGCAGTGCCCGGTTGAATCATTGGAAAGCCTTCGGCGAAAACGCAAACCGTTTCACCGGGACAGTTTCTGTCAAAATATATTTGACATTTCTGGCAAGGGTGGATATAATAAAGATGTGGAAACCCGGACGGTTGCCACAACATATGTGCTTCTGGATTTGTGAAGTTTACTATTCACAAATCAACGAGCCGTCTGTTGCCGCAGACGGCTCACTTTTTACCATTTCGGAGCCAGTCGATGATCTGGCAAATCAGCCAGATTGGAAGAGAAAATCGACTACGGAGGGAAGAAAAGAGTGAAAGGAAACCGTCAGGGTGTCCTTTCACGTTCAATAACCCGCCGCAGCGGAAAATTGCAAAATTAGTAAATTCACAAATAAATAATTTTGCAATTTTGCAAACAGCTTGGCGAAAAGCACGTCAGGGCTTTTTGACAAGCTGTTATATGTATCACCTCCTTCGGGATATTTCCCGCAGGGGCTATACATGTCTGCCTCCATTCCGCTCCTGCGGGATGACAGGCAACCGTCTCTGAACCGTACACCGTCAATCGGGATCAACCAT
>OLFX01000247.1_pt1 | contig 92785 bp, 75 predicted proteins | sample 1605091 | NCBI WGS metagenome assembly OLFX01 (sample SAMEA3888906, study PRJEB22519) | human gut metagenome | biome: human gut; feature: human-associated habitat; material: faeces | place: Denmark | collected 2012 | reverse complement strand
GGATAAACGCTGAAGGCATCTAAGCGTGAAGCCCCCCTCAAGATGAGATATCCCTACGTAAGTAGTAAGACCCCTTGAAGACGACGAGGTAGATAGGTCAGAGGTGGAAGTACAGTAATGTATGGAGCTGACTGATACTAATCGGTCGAGGGCATGACCAAGCAAGGTGATAGGTAGGATGAAAGAAAATATTTCTTGTATGCAGTTTTGAAGGTATATATAAAAGGTAAAAAGCAATCAACATATGTTGGTTGCTTTTTAATTGTTATTATACTGAAAATGTGCTAAAATTAACGAGAAATACGGCCGGACTCATGACCGTAAAGATCATATTTATTTTTTTGAAGGAGGAATCTAATATTATGATTACCTGGAACAACTTAGATACCCTTGCATCATTCAAAGAACTTGAAAAAGTTGAGCGAGTAAATCTTGTAGAAGCAATGACAGGAGAAAGCGGAGCAGAACGAGTAAAGAATTACAGTGTTCCGATGGCAGAAGGACTTACTTATAACTATGCTGCAAAGCAGGTTGACGATAAAATACTGGCAGCACTTGCAAAATTAGCAGATGAAGCACAGCTGGCAGAGAAATTTGAAGCACTTTACAACGGAGAAGTGATCAACACAGGAGAGAAACGTCTGGTACTTCATCACATGACACGTGGACAGCTTGGAGAAGCTGTAGAGGCTGACGGAGTGGACAAGCGTACATTCTATACAGAACAGCAGGCTAAGATCGCAGATTTTGCAAATAAAGTACATACAGGAGAGATCACAAACGGAGCCGGTGAGAAATTTACAACGGTTGTACAGATCGGTATCGGTGGAAGTGATCTCGGACCTCGTGCAATGTATCTTGCACTTGAGAACTGGGCTAAGAAGAATGACACATTCAAGATGGAAGCCAAATTCATCAGTAACGTAGACCCTGATGATGCGGCAGCTGTACTTAATTCTATCGATGTTGCACATTCTATCTTCGTACTGGTATCAAAATCAGGAACAACACTTGAGACATTAACCAATGAATCATTTGTAAAAGATGCACTGAAGAATGCGGGACTGGATGCTTCTAAGCACATGATCGCTGTTACAAGTGAGACATCTCCGCTGGCTAAGAGTGACGATTATCTTGCAGCATTCTTCATGGATGACTATATCGGAGGACGTTATTCTTCTACATCTGCAGTTGGAGGCGCTGTATTATCTCTGGCATTCGGACCGGAAGTATTTGCACAGTTCCTTGATGGTGCTGCAGCAGAAGATGCACTTTCTAAGAACAAAGATGTATTCAAGAACCCTGCAATGCTGGATGCACTGATTGGTGTATATGAGAGAAATGTATTAGGATATCCAAGTACGGCTGTACTTCCATACTCTCAGGCGCTGAGCCGTTTCCCTGCACATTTACAGCAGTTGGATATGGAATCTAACGGTAAATCTGTCAATCGTTTCGGTGAGCCGGTTAACTATCCTACAGGACCGGTCATCTTCGGAGAACCGGGAACAAATGGACAGCATTCTTTCTATCAGTTACTGCATCAGGGAACCGACATTGTGCCGTTACAGTTCGTTGGATACAAGAACAGCCAGATGGCAACAGATGTTGTGATCCAGGACAGCACAAGCCAGCAGAAACTTTGTGCAAATGTAGCTGCCCAGATCGTTGCATTTGCATGTGGTAAATCCGATGAGAACCGTAATAAGAATTTCGAAGGCGGACGTCCATCAAGCATCATTATCGGAGAGCAGGTAAATCCGGGATCTCTCGGTGCACTTCTTGCACACTTTGAGAATAAAGTTATGTTCCAGGGATTTGTATGGAATGTGAACAGCTTTGACCAGGAAGGTGTACAGCTTGGTAAAGTACTTGCAAAACGTGTACTTGCACACGAGACAGAGGGTGCACTGAAGGTGTTCAGTGATCTGTTGAATATCTAATAAATTAAAGAAGCAATCACTTGTTAGTGTGATTCAATAGTGGTATGATAGTGCTGTTAGGCAGAAATGTCTGTTTGACAGCACTATTTTTTTGATGAAAGGAAAATAAAGACGTGACCTATAAAGAAGCGAGGGTATATTTGGACGAGATGTCGAAATACGGAAGTGTACTTGGCTTAGATACGATTCGAGGTCTGTTGCGTGAACTTGGGAATCCCCAGGATGATTTGAAGTTCATACATATTGCAGGAACGAATGGAAAAGGATCTGTGCTTGCATACACTTCAATGATATTAAGTAAGGCAGGATACAAAACCGGGCGATATGTTTCACCGACAGTCATTTCTTATCTGGAGAAGATACAGATAGATGGGAAATGGATCTCTGAATCAGAATTTGCAGAGATCATGGAAGAGATAAAAGAAGCAATTGACCGGCTTGTATGTAAAGGAGAACCTGTTCCGACAGTGTTTGAAGTAGAGACGGCGATGGCTTTTTTGTATTTTAAGAAACAAAAATGTGATCTGGTTGTATTGGAAACTGGTCTCGGCGGAGAGACAGATGCGACGAATGTAATTAAGAATACAGTTTGCGCAGTATTTGCAACGATCAGTGTTGATCATCTGGGGGTGATCGGAGATACCCTGGAAGAGATCGCACAGACGAAATCCGGGATCATCAAACCGGGATGTACGGTAGTGTCAGCAAGACAGCAGGAGAATGTCAGACTGATCCTGCGAAAGAAAGCAGAGAGTCTGAACTGTATATACACAGAAGCAGAGCCGGAACAGATGAGTATCGAAAAAGAAGATTATAAAGGACTTACATTTTCATATAAAAAATATGCGCATATGCAGAACCACATTGCAGGAGAGTGCCAGAGAGAAAATCTTTCTGTGGCACTGGAAGTAATTGAAAGCCTCAGGAAGCTGGGATATCAGATTGAGGAAGGAGCAGTGAGGGACGGTCTTGATGCAACGAGATGGGCGGGACGTTTTACTTGTCTATCTGAAGATCCGGTTGTGATCGTAGATGGTGCGCATAATGAAGATGCTGCGAAGAAGCTTAAGACATCCATTGAACGGTATTTTACGGGAGAGGAACTTATCCTGATCATGGGTGTATTTAAAGATAAAGAATATGAGAAGATCGTACAGATTCTGTGTCCGTCAGCAAAGCGGGTGTATACGGTAGATCTGCCGAATAAGGAACGTACACTGCCGGCAGAGAAGCTTGCAGAATGTGTAAGAGACTGTATGACAGAACAGATGAGCGTGTACGCAGAAAAGAGTATTGGAGATGCTGTTGCAAAAGCGTACACTTATGCAACAGAAGACAGTGGGAAACGCGCGGTGATCGCATGTGGTTCATTGTCATATCTAAGTGAAGTAATCCGGTGTATGGAAGGATGCGTACAGAATCCGCAGAGAAAGGAAAGAATATGATAGATCATGAGAAGATAGAACAGGCAGTGCGGCTGCTTCTGGAAGGAATGGGAGAAGATGTGAACCGGGAAGGACTGATTGATACACCGGACCGGATCGCAAGAATGTATGAAGAGATATATGGAGGTATGGATGAGGATGCAGGAAAACATCTTTCTAAGACATTTACCGTTGACAGTCATGAGATGGTAATAGAGAAAGATATTACATTCTATTCGACATGTGAGCATCACCTCCTGCCATTTTATGGGAAAGCACATATTGCTTATATTCCGGATGGGAAAGTTGTAGGATTAAGCAAACTTGCCCGTACCGTGGAGGTATTCGCAAGAAGACTGCAGCTTCAGGAACAGCTTACCGGACAGATTGCTGATGCTTTGATGGAGTATATGCAGCCGAAAGGGGCTATCGTTATGATCGAAGCAGAGCATATGTGTATGACAATGCGTGGGATCAAGAAGCCGGGAAGCCAGACTGTGACAATTGCAAGACGCGGTGTATTTGAGACAGATCTGGTACTGGAAGAGAGATTTTTCCGGATGCTTGGACGATAAAAAGAAAGAGATACAGATGTAGATGAAAAGAGTAACAGAAAGACAAAAAGGGATGCCCCGTCTGAATGCGGTGGTGAATCATGAAGTGTATCAGACATACTATAAGCGTATCTGTGAATGTGAGACGGATAGGGTATTTTGTTGTCATCAGATGAACCATCTTCTGGATGTGGCAAGAATTGCTTACATTAAGAATCTGGAAGAAGGACTTGGATTCGATAAGGAACTGATCTACGTAGCGGCGGTGCTGCATGATATTGGCAAATCTTTTCAGTACAGACAGCAGATTCCGCATGAGATCGCAGGAGAGAGAATAGCAAGGCGGATATTGGATTCTCTTCCGACTGGTTTTACATTTACGGATGAAGAAAAAGCACTGATCTGTCTGGCAGTCAGGGGACACCGCAGACGGCATGAGCATATGAAGCCGATAGAGGAACTGTTCTATGAAAGTGATAAACGTTCCAGAATGTGTCTTTCCTGCATGGCAGAGAAGAAGTGTAACTGGAATGAAGAAGAGAAAAATATGGAGATAATAATATGATCATAGGTGGAAAGAATTTTGATACAGCAAATCATACATACATTATGGGAATCCTGAATGTGACGCCGGATTCCTTTTCCGATGGAGGAAAGTTTAACGGAATGGATGCGGCAATTGCACATGCACACCAGATGGTTGAAGAAGGTGTAGATATCATTGACGTAGGTGGGGAATCTACGCGTCCGGGACATATCCAGATCACGGATGAAGAAGAGATTGCAAGAGTGACGCCAATTATTGAAGTGCTTAAGAAAGAATTTGATGTACCGGTGTCGATCGATACCTACAAAAGCCATGTCGCAGAGGCTGCACTTCAGGCAGGTGCAGATCTTGTCAATGACATCTGGGGATTAAAATATGACAAGAAGATGGCAAGTGTGATCGCAAAGTATCAGGCTGCATGCTGTCTGATGCATAATCGGGAAAAGGCGGAATATCAGGACTTTCTGAAAGATTTCATGGATGATATGAAAGAATGTGTAAGACTTGCAAAAGCAGCAGGCATTGAGGATGACAAGATCATCCTTGACCCCGGTGTCGGATTTGGAAAGACTTATGAGATGAACCTGGAGATTATCGATAAGATGGAGATATTAAATGAACTTGGATATCCGGTATTGCTCGGAACATCACGAAAATCCGTAATCGGACTGACGCTGGATCTTCCGGTGACGCAGCGAGAAGAAGGTACGATGGTTACGACCGTATATGGGGTACAGAAGGGATGTGCATTCGTACGCGTCCATGATGTAGAGAAAAATAAGAGAGCCATTCAGATGACGAAAGCAATCATGCGGGGACACGAAGTATAGAAAGAGTGAGGAATGAGATGAAACCGGACAAGATAAAGATAGAAGATCTGGAAGTATTTGCCAATCATGGTGTGTTTCCGGAGGAAAATGTACTGGGGCAGAAATTTGTGGTGTCTGCGGTTATGTATACGGATACCAGACGGGCAGGACTGACAGATGAGCTGACTGCATCTATCCATTATGGAGAAGCAAGTGCATTTATCACAGAGTATTTGAAAAGTCATACGTTTAAGCTTCTGGAGAAGGTTGCGGAAGGACTGGCAGAGGAGATGCTGGTGCGTATAGCAGGTCTGCAGAAGGTGCAGATTGAGATCAAGAAACCGTGGGCACCGGTCGGACTGCCGCTTAAGACGGTCAGTGTAGAGATTGAGCGTGAATGGCATACGGCATATATTGCGCTCGGATCGAATATGGGGGATAGCAGAAGCATTTTGGAAGCCGCGGTACAGGCGCTGGATGAGATGAAGAATACAAAGGTGGAGAAGGTATCGACATTTATCACGACACCTCCGTACGGAGTGACGGATCAGCCGGATTTCTTAAACGGTTGTCTGAAGCTTTCGACATTATTATATCCGGAAGAGTTATTAAAAGAGCTGAACCGAATTGAAAAAGAGGCAGGAAGAGAACGAATCATACATTGGGGACCGAGAACACTGGATCTGGATATTATATTCTATGACGATCTGGTTGCAGAGACGGATGCTTTATGCATTCCACATGTCGAGATGCATAAGAGAGCGTTTGTACTGGAGCCTTTGCATGAGATTGCACCTTATAAACGTCATCCGGTGTATGGGAAGACGGTCAGAGAGATGCTGGAAGACCTTCGGAAATAGAATGACAGAGCATGAACAGGACAGTAAATTTACAAAAAATAAAAGACAAGATGGGGAAAACAAGATGGATATTCAGGAGTGGATTATATTTGCAATCGAACTGATCGGAACAGTAGCGTTCTCAGCATCGGGGGCAATGGTTGGAATTGAGTGCAGCATGGATATATTCGGAGTGATCGTGCTTGGTGTGTCAACGGCAGTTGGCGGAGGTATGGTTCGTGATGTTATACTTGGGAAGGTGCCATCGGCACTTCTGCATCCGGTATATGTGATCTATGCCGTACTTGCTGCGGTGCTTGTGTTTTGTATTATATATTTCCGCAGGAAATATCTGCAGGATGGTTTTGGTGAGGTCTATGATAAACTTATGTTAGCAATGGATTCTGTAGGACTTGGAATCTTTTCGGCGATGGGAGTGACAAAAGGTATCAGCTGCGGCTATATCGACAATACATTTCTGCTGGTCTTCCTTGGTACAATGACGGGAGTCGGAGGAGGACTCTTGCGTGATACGATGGCAGGAGTTGCGCCGTATATATTTGTGAAACATATTTATGCATGCGCATCCATTGCGGGGGCGTGGATATGTGTGATCATATACAGAAGTTACGGAGAACTTCCGGCGATGGTGGTGTCATCACTGATCGTTATGCTGATACGTTTTCTTGCGGCTCATTACAGATGGAATCTTCCAAGGATCGGAGAGTAAAAATCCGGGAAGGCAAGGAGTATTTTGCAAGATGAGATGAAAAAATATGCAAAATCATGCAAAATCATGCAAAATTATACTTGACATTTGAAATGACAGGTTTATAATAAGGACTTGTAAAAACACATATAGTTCACCGAAATTCGTTGATGAGAACAATGCCGTATCTATCGTTATTTCACAGAGAGCCTGCGGTTGGTGGAAGCAGGTAATAAGCAGATAAGGATATCCTCTCTAAGAAGCGGGTTGAAAGCAATATCAAAGTAAACCTCGCCGGTATCCCCCGTTACAGGGAGCATGTATGATGGTACGTGAATGAGAGCTGTAGAAAGATTCTACAGAATTAGGGTGGTAACGCGGATAGATTTCGTCCCTTTTCAGAGTATATTCTGGAAAGGGATTTTTTTTGGTGGACAGTGATTGCTTAAAGGAGGAGAAGAGTAATGAAAGCATTACAAAAAACAAGCAAATTTTTATCAGACTACACGTCAATTGTTGTAATCGCAATCGCAGTGGTTACATTTTTCCTTCCGTCTATGATGGGCTGGGTAAATCTGGCACTGTTCACAGACATGGTATCGAACAAGTTCACATGTCAGTCTATTATCATTGGTATTATCATGTTCAGTATGGGACTGACACTTACAACGGAAGACTTTAAGATTCTTGCACAGCGTCCGTTTGACATTTGTGTTGGTGCGGTTGCGCAGTATCTGATCATGCCATTCCTTGCATTTGCGCTTTCAAAGGTATTGAACCTGCCGGATGGAATCGCACTTGGGCTGATTCTTGTAGGTTGCTGTCCGGGAGGTGTATCTTCCAACATCATGTCTTATCTGTGCGGCGGGGATGTAGCCTTTTCTGTAGGAATGACAACAGTATCCACACTGGTCTCACCGGTTATGACACCACTCATGGTATCTTTACTGGCAAGCGGTACACAGATTACGATCAAGGGACTTCCGATGTTCGTTTCAATCATTGAGACTGTTATCCTTCCGGTTGGTGTTGGATTTTTGTTAAATTATCTGTTGGGAAAGAATAAAACATTCCGGGAACTTCAGAAAGTTATGCCGGGAGTTGCTGTTCTCGGACTTGCATGTGTTGTCGGCGGTGTGGTATCTTCACAGGGAGCCAAGTTCTTCCAGTCAGGTGTTGTGATCTTCGTAGCAGTATTACTGCATAACGGGCTTGGATATCTGCTTGGATATGGAGCAGGAAAACTGGTTGGTATGAATACGTCAAAGAAGAGAACTATTTCTATCGAAGTAGGTATGCAGAATGCCGGACTTGCAACGAATCTTGCAACTACAACTGCCCAGTTTGCATCTACACCGGAATCTGCAATTATCTGTGCGGTATCCTGTACATGGCATTCCATCTCAGGAACTCTGTTAGCCGGATTATTTGCAATGCATGACAAACGAAAAGAAAAAGCTGCCGGAAATGTAGAGGCAGCAGCACATTAAACTGCTCTTGAAATGCATGAAATAACAAATTTATAGAATAGAAACAAAAAAGAAACAACACGGGATGTGCGGTTTCTTTTTTTGGTGGTGCGCCAATATGGATAAAGATTATCAACGAAATAAAAAAATAATTTAAATAAAATATTGACTACTAGTCATTTTTGATTATAATAATAAATGCATAAAGAAAATAAGAGGAGATGGAAAGAATGGTCAAAGTTGGCAAATGGATTGCCCGACACAGAATACTGGTGCTGCTTATAGGAGTCTTATTAATTGTTCCGTCAATAATCGGCATCGCAAAAACAAAAGTAAATTATGACCTGCTGAGTTACCTGCCGGATCACCTGGAGACGGTAAAAGGACAGGATATCCTGGTAGATGAATTTGGAATGGGTGCATTCTCCATGGTCGCAGTCGAGAATATGGATATGAAGGATGTACAGAAACTGGAAAAGGAATTTGAAAAAGTGCCGCACGTCCAGGATGTACTCTGGTATGACGATGTGGCAGATATCAGTCTTCCGACAGAGATGATTCCAAAAGATATAAGAAAAGCATTTATCAATGGAGATGCAACGATGATGCTGGTATTATTTGATGATACGACATCATCTGATAATTCCATGGAGGCACTGACACAGCTTCGTAAGATCGCAAATAAGCAGTGTTTTATCAGTGGTATGACGGGTATCGTTACAGATATTAAGAATATCGCAATGAAAGAACTTCCGATCTATGTAGTGATCGCGGCACTGTTAAGCCTGGTCGTACTGGAGATTACATCGGGATCATTTGTAGTTCCGTTTTTATTCCTGCTAAGTATAGGGCTTGCGATTTTATACAACCTGGGAAGTAATATTATATTCGGTGAAACGTCTTATATTACGCAGGCACTGACAGCAGTATTACAACTTGGCGTAACGATGGATTATTCCATCTTCCTTCTGAATAGTTATGAAGAGAATAAGAAGAGATTCCCGGGTGAGAAAGACAGAGCTATGGGGCATGCGATTGCCAATACATTTAAGTCGGTTGTCGGAAGTTCCGTAACTACTGTGGCCGGATTCATCGCACTTTGTGTTATGACATTCGCACTCGGACGTGACCTTGGTATCGTAATGGCAAAAGGAGTTGTGATCGGCGTTATCTGTTGTGTAACGATCCTGCCGGCACTGATCCTTGTATTTGATAAACCAATCGAGAAGACAAGACACAAATTGCTGTTAAGTAATATGGATCGTCCATCAGCCTTTATCACAAAGCACTATAAAGTATGGATCGCGGCATTCCTTATACTTTTACTTCCAGCAATTTATGGAAATAACCATACAAAGATTTACTACAATATTGCAGATTCACTTCCGGCAACATTGAACAGTAATGTATCAATTGCAAAAGTAAAGGATGACTTTGGGGCAAGCAACATGCATATTATCATGATGGATAAGAACATGGATGCAAAGGAAAAACAGCAGATGCTGAATAAGGTCGATAAAGTAAAAGGAGTGAAATGGACCATCAGTATGAGTTCACTTATCGGGCCTAGTGTACCGGATTCCATAATTCCAAAGGATGTCCGGAAGATGCTGCAGAGTAAAGATTATGAACTGGCATTTGTAAGTACAGAATACGAATCCGCAACGGATCAGGTCAATACACAGATTAAAAAGATCGATAAGATTGTAAAATCATACGATAAGACGGGAATGGTCATCGGAGAAGCGCCTCTGATGAAAGATCTGCAGGATGTCACGGATGTCGATCTTGTTAATGTTAATATTATCTCTATCGCAGCGATATTTGTGATCATTCTGATTATTTTCAAATCGATTTCACTGCCGGTTATTCTGGTGGCAGTTATCGAATTTGCAATTATGATCAACATGGCAATTCCGTATTATCAGGGAATCAGCCTTCCGTTTGTGGCAAGTATCGTGATCGGTGCCATTCAGTTAGGTGCAACGGTTGACTATGCGATCCTGATGACAACGAGATATCAAAAAGAACGAAGCCTTGGAAAAGATAAGATGGAAGCAATCAGCATTGCACATAAAACAAGCATGCCGTCCATTATCAGCAGCGGACTTAGTTTCTTTGCAGCAACATTTGGAGTTGCCTGCTACTCACAGGTTGAGATGATCGGTTCGATCTGTACATTGCTTGCAAGAGGAGCAATTATCAGTATGATCGTAGTTCTTCTGGTATTGCCGGCAATGTTTATGATATTTGACAAATTAATCTGTAAGACATCCATCGGATTTCTTGGGAAAAAGGCAAAAGCACAGACAAGTGAAGCAAAGTAACCTGTTATTAACAATTCATGATAACTAAGAAAGGAAGCAGGAATTATGAATAAGAACAGAAAAATGAAACGAAAAATTGCAGCATCTGTAGCAGTCGGAATGTCAGTGATGATGGGTGTGACACCAGCTTTCGCAGCAAATGGAACTTCGAACAGCGAGGTATATAAAGAAGAGACGGTATATGTGAATGCTAAAGCAAGCGGCAAGACAGATAAAGTAACGGTATCCAACTGGCTTAAGAATTCAGGAAGTGTATCCGGAGATCTGGAAGACGAGAGTACACTGAGCGATATCAAGAATGTAAAAGGTGATGAAAAATATACGTCAGATGGAGATAAACTGACCTGGGCTACAGACGGTGAGGACATCTATTATCAGGGAACGACAGATAAGAAACTTCCGGTATCAGTAAAACTGAACTATTATTTGGACGGAAAACAGATGAAGCCGTCTGAGTTAAAGGGTAAGAGCGGACATTTGAAAATTACCGTTGATTATAAGAATAATGAAAAGCAGAATGTATCGTTGGATGGAAAAGATACAGAAGTATATACACCGTTCGTGATGATGACGGGAATGATACTTCCGAATGAGACATTCAGCAATGTAACGATTGATAACGGCAAGATTATTTCCGATGGAAATAAGAATATCGTGGTCGGATTCGGAATGCCGGGATTAAAAGACAGCCTGAACTTAAGCAGTGAAGAAAGTGACAAAGTTACGATTCCGGAAAGCTTAAGTATTGAAGCAGATGTAACAGATTTTACAATGTCTTCTACTTATACAGTTGCATTATCTGATCTGTTGGATGATATGAATATGGATGACATTGCAGATGTAGATGATCTGCAGACAGCGCTGGATGATCTGGAAGATGCGGCGCTTCAGTTAGTCAGTGGTTCCGATACACTGGCAGATGGTGCAGGAACACTGGCAGATGGTGTGAATACTTATACAGAAGGTGTTGACACATTGAATGCCGGTATTCAGAAATATCTTGGTTCTAACGGAGAGTTAAGCGGCAGCGTTACAGAGTATGTGAATGGTGTGAATAAAGTTGTCAAAGGGGTACAGGATTATACGGATGGCGTAAATACACTGGCAGATGGTGTAAGCAGTTACGTAGACGGTGAAAAGCAGCTGGCAGCAGGAGCTTCACAGCTGACACAGCTTAGTGCGGGACTGAAGCAGGTGCAAAGTGCAATCTCCCAGCTTGAGGCAGCAACGAATGGTGAGGGTGGAACCACAGAAGACCTTCAGGCAGCCTCCAGGGCTCTGGCAGCAGGAACAGCACAGATGAAAGCAGCACTCGGAACGAAAGAAGTAGAGAGTCTGATGTCTCAGGTAAATGCTATGGTAACAACCGGCAATACATTGATGGCAGAGACTAAGACATTAAGCGGAACACTTGCAAATGGCATCGAGGCACCGCTTACAACAATCGCCCAGACATTAAATGGCATGCAGGAAGCTCTGGCAAATATTGATGCAGCGCAGACAGCATTACAGAATGCATGTAAGAATATCAATGATGTAGTTGCATCTGACAATCAGACAATTACAACAGCAAAGACAACAGCAAAGAACAGTTCCGATGCGATTGCTGCATCTATAAGCGCACTGGAAGCGAAGTATGCAGGAATCTCAGATAAGAATTCCGAGGAAGCAAAACAATTACAGAGTTCGATCAGTGCACTGAAGAGCGCAAAAGCTTCCACAGATTCCGTACAGAATCTCAAAGAGTTATCAGGCATTGATACGTCAAAGATGCCGACAATAGATGTAGATTCCTTAAAAGCAGGTGCGGCAACGATCATGACAAATGCAGATACTTTGAAGAAGTCTTCGGGAGAGCTGGCAGCAGCACTTCCGGAATTACAGAAGCAGTTGAAGAGTATCGAAGATGCGGAAGGTGTTCTTGCACAGGCAGGGCAGTTAAGTACATTAACAGGAAGTGTAGACCAGTTAAATGCAGGTATGCAGGGACTGAACAGTGCGATCGGAACACTGCATGGTAACCTGGCTGCATTGAACAAAGCCACATCAGCGCAGTTCCCGACAGCAATCCAGAGAATCACAGCCCTGAATAAAGGCTTTGCCCAGTTAAGTGGATACAATGATTCTCTGGTAAGCGGTGCAAATAAACTGAAATCCAACAGCCCGACATTAGTAGCCGGTGTCAATACACTTCAAAGAGGAACGAATCAGTTGGCAAGCGGGCTGAATACATTGGGAAGCCAGATGTCTTCCGGATCTGCAACACTTGCGGCCAACAGCAGCGCACTCAGAAGCGGAGCTTCCGAACTTCAGTCAGGGGCAAAAGAACTTGCAGAAGGCATGGCGAAATTTGACAAAGAAGGAACAAGTAAGTTGAAGAGCACCGTGGAAGATGAACTTGGTGATGTACTTGACAGAATCGATGTACTGACATCAGAAAATTGCAAATATAGTACGTTCAGCGGTAAGGATAAAGCAATGGATGGTAATGTAAAATTTGTGATTGAGACGGATGCGATCGAGTAAATAATATGAATATGAAATAAAAAGAATCACAGGTGGAAGAGGATGAAGTAATATGTTCCCTGTTAATTAGACGAGGGGCGTATTACTTCATCCTCTTCCACCTGTGATTCTTCTTTATTCCCATGTTCTTCGGCAAGAACCCATTGTATGATTTGAGAAGACGATAAATTAGTCTTATTATCTTTCCTTGAAATTCCCTCGATATAGTGCTAAAGTATACTAAAAAGGTATGATTTAGCGAGTGCGTGAAAAAACATGCACTAAGGAGGAAAATTCATGAACGAATACAGAATAGGAACAAAATGTGTACAGGGCGGATATACTCCGGGAAACGGAGAACCAAGACAGATTCCGATCGTACAGTCAACAACATTCAAATATGCAACCAGTGAAGATATGGGAAAATTATTTGATCTGGAAGCGTCAGGATATTTTTATTCCAGATTGCAGAATCCGACTAATGATATGGTTGCGGCAAAGATTGCAGAGATGGAAGGTGGAACGGCAGCGATGCTGACTTCATCCGGACAGGCAGCCAATTTCTTCGCACTGTTCAATATCTGTGAGTGCGGAGATCACATTGTAGCATCTTCATCCATTTACGGTGGAACATTTAACCTGATCGATGTAACGATGAGAAAGATGGGAATCGATGTAACATTCGTGTCACCGGATGCAACAGAAGAAGAGTTAAATGAAGCATTTAAGCCAAATACAAAAGTAATGTTTGGTGAGACAATTGCCAATCCGGCACTTACCGTACTGGATATTGAATTATTTGCCAAAGTGGCACATGCACATGGTGTGCCGCTTATCGTAGATAACACATTCCCGACACCGGTCAACTGCAGGCCGTTTGAATGGGGAGCAGATATTGTAACTCATTCAACTACAAAATATATGGACGGACACGGAGCTGCACTTGGCGGAGCAATCGTAGATAGCGGAAAGTTTGACTGGATGGCACATGCAGACAAATATCCGGGACTTTGCACACCGGATGAAAGCTATCATGGAATTACATATGCGGAGAAATTTGGCAAAGAAGGTGCATTCATTACCAAATGTACGGCTCAGCTGATGCGTGACTTCGGATCTATGCAGTCACCACAGAATGCATTCATTTTAAACCTTGGTCTGGAATCCCTGCATGTACGTATGCCGAAGCACGTAGAGAACGGACAGGCAGTCGCAGAATTCCTGGAAGCACATCCAAAGGTAGCATATGTGAACTATTCCGGACTTCCGTCTGATAAATATTATGAAAGAGCACAGAAATATCTTCCAAACGGCGGATGTGGAGTGGTATCGTTTGGATTAAAAGGTGGAAGAGAAGCAGCGTCTACATTCATGAAGACATTAAAGCTTGGTGCGATCGAGACGCATGTAGCAGATGCAAGAACCTGTTGTCTGAATCCGGCAACGTCTACACACAGACAGATGACGGATGAACAGTTAAAAGAGGCAGGAGTACCGGCTGAACTGATTCGTATCAGTCTTGGTCTGGAAGATAAAGAGGATCTGATTGCAGATATTTCGAATGCGTTGGATGCAATCTAAGGTAGAATTGAAAGAGTAAGGAAAAATTCCGAAAAAACTTACATAAATATTGATATCTGTACCAGATCGATAGAGGAAGCACTGGATGTGCTTGCAATGCCGAAAAGGATGGTGGCGACACTAAGGGGATAAGTTTATATCCCCTTTTTTTTGACGTTTTTATAGCAATCATGCTAAAATAGAGAAATCTACCATGTGTATGGAATATTTTGAGCCGGCAGGGACAGTAAAAAGACCAAAAACCCCGTCCCCAATGGCTGGAGAGGGAAAATTATGAATAAAAGAGAATCATTTAGCAGCAGATGGGGATTTATCTGTGCCTGTATCGGTTCAGCGGTCGGTATGGGAAATATCTGGATGTTCCCAACAAGAGTATCATTGTATGGAGGCGGTTCATTTCTGATACCATATTTTATATTTGTAATACTGATCGGTTCGACGGGAGTGATCGGGGAGATGAGTTTTGGGCGTGCGGCAAAGGCCGGTCCAATCGATGCATTTGGAATTGCCTGTGAGAAAAAAGGAAAGAGAAAAGTCGGAGAAGCACTGGGGATGATCCCTGTATTCGGATCACTTGCCATGGCGATCGGATATACGGTTGTAATGGGGTGGATCCTAAGATATGCCGTTGGAACATTTACAGGAGCAACACTTTCGCCTGAAAATGTGGATGAATTCGGGGCGGCATTTGGTAAGATGGCATCAGCATTTGGTAATAATATATGGCAGATACTTGCGCTTGTGGCCTGTATGCTGATTCTGATGTTAGGTGTCGGAAGCGGCATTGAAAAAGCAAATAAGATCATGATGCCGATATTCTTCGCATTGTTCGTGATTCTGGGAATCTATGTCGGATTCCAGCCGGGAGCAAGTGAAGGATACCGTTATATTTTCAGAGTAGATCCAGAGGCATTCAAAGATCCGGCAACGTGGATCTTTGCACTTGGTCAGGCATTCTTTTCCCTGTCGGTAGCAGGAAATGGAACATTGATCTATGGATCTTATCTTTCGGATGAAGAGGACATTCCGGCTTCTGCAGGAAGAGTTGCATTATTTGATACGATTGCAGCAATTCTTGCCGCACTCGTTATCATTCCGGCGATGGCAACAACGGGAGCGCAGTTGGATCAGGGAGGTCCCGGATTATTGTTCATCTTTCTCCCGAATCTGATCAAAGGAATGCCGGGAGGATGGCTGATCGCAATCATCTTCTTTGTTGCGGTATTACTTGCGGGTATGACATCGTTGATCAACTTGTATGAGGCTCCGATTGCTACAGTGCAGGAGAAGTTAAAGCTTGGAAGAGTTCCGGCATGTGCACTTACGGGGATCGTGGGAGTGGTCGTGTCACTCCTGATCCAGGGGATCGTGTCAGACTGGATGGATGTGCTGTCTATCTATATCTGTCCGCTTGGAGCCGGGCTTGCAGGAATCATGTTCTTCTGGGTATGCGGTAAGGTATTCGTGGAAAAACAGGTTAATACAGGAAGAGAGACACCATTTACGAAACAGTATTATACAATATGTAAATATTTTTATGTACCGGTATGTTTTATTGTGCTGATCCTTGGAATTGTTCTCGGAGGAATCGGTTAGAAGAAAAAAGGAATGAGAGGATAAAGAAGAATGAAAAAAGGAAATGTGGCAGCATTACTGCCGATAGGCGTATTTTTGTGTATCTATCTGGGGCTTGGAATCGCATTTGAATATGTAATGAAGATTCCGATGGGATTCTATAATGTTCCGATCATAATCGCATTTCTTGCAGCGATTCTAGTGGCATGCCTGCAGAACCGCAAGATAAGTTTTGACGGAAAGCTGGAAATCATGGCGCAGGGGCTTGCTGATAAGAATATTATTACAATGCTTCTGATCTTCCTGACGGCTGGGGCGTTTGTCGGAGTGGTAGGAAGAAGCAGTGCGGAAAGTGTGGCATATTTCATGTTGTCACTGATTCCGGCAAGATTTTCAGTTGCGGTATTATTTGTGGTAGCCTGTTTTGTGTCGGTTGCCATGGGAACGTCGGTTGGGACAATTACATTGATCACGCCGATCGCAGTGTCCGTATCCAAGGCTTCAGGATTTGACATGGCACTTTGCATCGGTTCGGTTATGGGAGGATCAATGTTCGGAGATAACCTTTCTTTTATTTCAGATACAACGATCGCAGCATGTAACGGACAGGGATGTCAGATGAAGGATAAATTCCGGGAGAACTTTGGAATTGCACTTCCGGCAGCTATTGCAACGCTGGTATTGATCCTGGTTCTTTCATTTCAGACGGATATTGCAGGACGGGTAAGTAAGAGTTATAACTTAGTGCAGATTATTCCATATGTACTGGTTCTCATAGGAGGAATTATCGGGATCAATGTATTCGTGGTACTTCTGATCGGGATTGTATCTGGTTCTATTATTATGCTGGCCGGCGGTCACATTGCGGCGACAGATCTGCTTGCCAATATGGGTTCCGGGGCTTCCGGAATGTTTGAAACAAGTATGGTAGCAATTCTGGTAGCAGCGATGTGTGCACTGATCCGTGAATATGGCGGTTTTGATGCATTGCTGGCAGGAATCCACAAAGTATTCAAAGGCCGCAAAGGCGGTCAGTTTGGTATGGGACTTCTGGTCGGAACGATGGATATTGCAACGGCGAATAATACGGTGGCAATTGTCATGGCGAATCCGATTGCGAAGGATATGGCAAAAGAATATGGGATCACACCGCGAAAGGCAGCTTCGATACTGGATACATTTTCCTGTATTTTTCAGGGGATTATTCCTTACGGAGCGCAGATGCTGGTAGCAATCTCTGCGGCAAGTGAACTGGGATATCGTGTGTCGGCATTTCAGATCATGCCGAAGCTCTTTTATCCATTTTTGCTGTTTGTGAGTTCTATGATATTTATATTTTTGATACCGTCTAAGAAGGAGAGGTAAATCATGACAGAAGAGATCAGACAGAAACTGACAGGTGCGGTCATCGGGCTTGCAAGAACCTGTGAAAATAACGAAAAGACAGAGAGCACCGACCGGGTATTCTTAGAAGCACTGACAATGGCCGGAGACTGGTCGGCAAGTGTCGTTGACATGAGTGAGATGTTAGAAAAAGTCAGAAATGAAAAGTACACAGTCTCACCGGGATGTGTGACCTGTGCCGCACCATGCGGGAATACAGATGATTATGATATGGAGAATCTGTGGAAAGAATCCGAAGAAATCGGAGCTTTCAAGAATACAATCCTGATGGTGATCTGTCAGACCGCAGCAAAATTATATCATGCAGATCAGACAGAAGAATCTGAGACGGTGAAGTTATTATTCCGTGCGTTACGTATGATCAGTTTTGAAGGCTGGGATGTTGCAGGCCTTACACCGGTGATGCTGGAGCTTGGAAAAGCCGGACGGATGTAAAGAATAAATGTAATAAATAACAAAAAGACTTTGAAATGTAAGAAGTATTGCTTATGGATGATAAGAAATATTATCTGCATTACCGGAAGATTAATCGGGAAAAATGCGGTATAATATTCATACATTGTATATATCAAGGAGGAACAAAAACATGACAGTACCAGAAAGACTTTTCGCACTTCGTAAGTGTATGGAAGAAAAGAACATTGATGTGTATGTAGTACCGACTGCCGACTTTCATCAGAGTGAATATGTTGGGGAACATTTCAAAGCGAGAAAGTTCATTACAGGGTTCTCAGGATCAGCAGGAACGGCCGTGATCACAAAGACAGAAGCAAGACTCTGGACAGACGGACGTTACTTCATCCAGGCAGCAGCACAGTTGGAGGGGACAACTGTAGAACTCATGAAAATGGGTGAGCCTGGTGTGCCGGAGCTGAATGCATACATTGAAGAGGTATTAAAAGAAGGAGAGACTCTCGGATTTGATGGAAGAGTCGTATCTGTCGGCGAGGGAGAAGGCTATGCAGCCATTGCCCGGAAGAAGAATGCAAAAGTAAATTATCAGGTAGACTTAATTGATGAGATCTGGAAAGACCGCCCGGTATTATCCGAAGAGCCTGCATTTAATCTGGATGTAAAATATGCCGGAGAAACTGTTGCAAGCAAACTTGCAAGAATCCGTGAAGAGATGAAAGAAGCAGGAACCAATGTGCACGTTGTATCTACGATCGACGACATCTGCTGGACGTTAAATATCCGTGGAAATGATATAGACTTCTTCCCACTGGTATTATCTTACGGAATCATCACAATGGACAGTTTCGAGCTGTATATCGATGAGAGAAAATTAGATGACAAGTTAAAAGCCAAACTTGCAAAAGATGGCGTAAACTTACACCCATACAACGACATTTACGAAGACGTGAAGAAATTTGGCAGTGATGTGGTTGCAATGATCGATCCTGGAAAACTGAATTATGCATTGTTCAACAATATTCCTGAAAATGTTAAGACAGTAAAAAAGAGAAATCCGGCAATTCTCATGAAAGCGATCAAGAACCCGGTTGAGATCGAGAATATCCGCAAGGCACAGATCAAAGACAGTGTTGCGCATGTAAGATTCATGAAATGGCTGAAAGAAAATGTTGGCAAGATGAGGATCACAGAGATGAGCGCATCTGATAAATTGGATGAATTCCGGGCTGAGATGGGCAAATTTATCCGTCCAAGCTTTGAACCAATCTCTTCATTTGGAGAGCATGGTGCGATCGTACACTACACATCTTCACCGGAGACAGATGTAGAGTTAAAAGAAGGACAGTTATTCTTAACGGATACAGGAGCTGGATTCTATGAAGGTTCCACAGATGTAACCAGAACTTACGCACTCGGCGAAGTTCCGCAGATCATGAAAGATCACTTCACATTGGTTGCGATCAGTAACTTACAGCTTGGCAGTGCAAAATTCCTGGAAGGTTCTACCGGTATGATTCTTGACATCCTTGCAAGAAAACCATTCTGGGACAGAGACTTAAACTTCAACCATGGTACAGGACACGGAGTCGGATACCTTCTGAACATCCACGAAGGACCTGCAGGTTTCCGCTGGAAATATCGTAAGGGTGAGACAGAAGTATTACAGGAAGGCATGGTCATCACAGATGAGCCTGGAATCTATATTGAAGGATCTCACGGAATCCGTCTGGAGAACGAACTGTTGACCTGCAAAGGAACATTGAATGAATATGGTCAGTTCATGTACTTCGAAGCAATCACCCTGATTCCAATGGATCTGGATGCGATCAATCCGGATATTATGACACAGGAAGACAAGAAACTGTTGAATGATTATCATGCAAAAGTATACGAAGTGATTGCTCCTTACCTGAACGAGGAAGAGCAGGAGTGGCTGAAGAAATACACAAGAGCTGTTTAAAAAGGGTACTGTTTCATAATTGAAAAGTGTAGGTGTCAGAGTATAATTCACTCAGGCACCTACACTTTTATGTTGTGAAATAGAAATCAATCCTGGTTTTCAAAAATCTTGATTAATTGTGAATTGGAATTTGTCTTTCGAAAATCAGCAAGTGTATCTTTTAAAGTACTGTGTCTGTAATGATGGGTATTCCACAAAAAACAGACAAAAGTGATGTTCCATAAAACCGGCCATAATAAGATACATTTATGCAGTTTGGGGAAGCGTACTTTCATTTGCAGATGTCCCTCGCAGAAATAAGTCCATAGATTTATTTTTTTGTATGAACCGCTTCCGACAAGGGTGGAATGACTGACCGTTCCCATATCCTGATCTTCCAGTATCTTTGTGATGAAATCATCTAGGGTCTGATCATTATCATGACAGAGAAAAGGATCAACAGAATCGGACAGACCGAGATATTTCCGGCAGGATTCAATAATAATCTCATAAAAATGAATAATCCGGGAATCCCTACACCACTGATGAAGCTTGTCGTAATCAATGTCAGCATTGCGGGCATTTAGATATAAAGTAAAATCACAGAGAAGTCGGATGCCAAAGCCGCTATAAAGATAATGCTTTAACATATGGTGCAGCATGTAGAATACATACTCTGTGGGCGGCAGTACAGTGTAAGTATGACTGCCGATCGTCTGGCATTCCGGAATCATAGAAGAACCGGAGAAGATGCTATCGACAATCTGATTCGCTTTTTCATATTGATATAAACCCACGATCCGGAAATGAAGTTCCAGAATATAAGTACGCCCGGTTTTGGGAAAGGTATATAAGTAGGTAGAATGATGGTCGCTGACATCCGGATCCAGTATGAATCCGTGCTCTTCTAATACTTTTTCTGCTTTTTTTAGAACAGACGCATCTGGAATATAGAGATCCAGATCACCGAGTTTGCGGTATTCCGGAATCGGGTAATAAGCAGCAAGGCTGATCCCTTTTAACAGATAATAAGGAATCCCGGTCTCATTCATAAGCGAAATTGTAAGTTCTGTAAAATGTTCAATCTGATAATATTGATACATGATCATTTTTGACTGTTGTTTCAGAGCTGGAACTGCCTCCGGGTATGACTCCATATAAGAAAAAAGAAATGGAGATGTAAAGTGCCTTTGTGCAAGAGACACAAGAGAGGGAACTTCTTCTGGTTTTATACACAGCGTTTCTTTGGTAACTGCATGAATATTCCGGATCATCCGGAGATATTTCAAGTAAATTGCGTTCATAATTAACTCCTTAACAGTCATTCTTTTATTCAGTATAACATAATATAAAAACTTGTGAAAAGAGAATTGCATTAGAAAATGATAAAGATTATACTATATAGGTTAACATTTTTAATAAAGAAGGTATACGTATGAAAAGGTCGAAAAGTTATGTTCTGCGCAGCCTTGGAGATGAATGGTTCCTGATCCCACGAGGTGAAAAGGCAGAAGAAATAAAAGGGGTTCTTAACTTGAGTGAGACAGCGGCTTTCATTTATAATCATATAGAAGAAACAGAAGATGCAGAAGCACTGGAAGATCTGCTTGAAAGAGAATATCATGCGACGGACGAAGAGAAAAAAGAAATGAGAGCAGATATACAGGAAGTGTTACAATTCTTTTATGACTACGGAATGATAGAAGAAATGAGGTAAGAATATGGTCGTATTACTGGTCGGCGGCGGCAGCAGACTGATGGATGCCATGATCAATAAGCTGAATAAGTGTGGACACAGAGTGTATCTGCTTACAGGAAAGAAGGAAAGTCATTTTACTTATCCGAGAGTATTCGAACGCTATGATTTTCCTTACGACAGCGACAGTATGAAGGAAATCTTTGAAAGTATCAGACCGGATGTAACGATATTTCTGGGAGCATATGATACGAATTATACATGGGAACATACAAGAAAAGAATCGGTACAATATACGGCGGATCTGACAAATATTTTATCGGCGTATTCCGTGTGCAGAAGAGGACGTTTTATATATCTTTCTTCCCAGGAAGTATATGGAAAGCCTTATATCGATGATATTCCGGAAGAAGAATCCAGTTCGGCAAAGAACTTCCGTTCTATGGCAATTGCACAGGGAGAAGATATCTGCCAGACTTACAAAAAGACACAGGATATGGATATGGTAGTTCTCAGGCTAGACCATTTTTATGCGGTGCCCCAAAAAGGGGAGCAGCAATATAACCCCTGCTATCAGATGACGGTTGAAGCACTGAAGAATGGAAAGATATCTGCAAATAAGAGAAATCAGTTCTCGATGATCTATCTGGATGATGTGGTGGAATACATTTACCGGATACTGGAAGCAGAAGAGCCGGGACATATGGTTTATAATATTTCTTCTAATCGTGTTATTTCTCAGATGGATCTGGCAGAGATGATCCAGAAATATATGAAAGAGAAGATTGAGGTTACAGATGCGACGGTTGGAGAAAGATACCGGCTGGTATTGAACGGAAAAAGGTACCGGGAGGAATTTGATCAGAAAATATTTATCGATTATGAGAACGGCGTAAAGCAGACTGTGGAATATATGGAAAAACACAGTGAGACCTATCTGAAGAATCAGAAGGAGACGACACAGTTTAGCAGGCGTATCTGGAATAATATAAAGATCATAGCCAAATTGCTGGTGCCTTATATAGAGAATATGGTTTGCTTTATCCCATTTTTTATGTTGAACAACAGGGCGGTAGGAAGCCAGTATTTTGACCGGCTGGATTTTTATCTGTTATATGTGCTGCTGTTTGCAATCGTTTACGGACAGCAGCAGGCGGTATTTTCGGGTCTTCTTGCAACAGCCGGGTATTGTTTCCGCCAGATGTATCAGCAGAGCGGATTTGAAGTGCTTCTGAATTATAATACGTATGTGTGGATGGCACAGATATTTATTCTGGGTATGGTGGTTGGCTATATGCGGGATCAGCTGCACTTCGTCAGGCATGAAGATGAAGAAGAAATTGGTTATCTGAATGGGCAGATCGATGATATTGCAGATATCAATGACAGTAATGTCCGGATGAAACATACATTTGAGACACAGATCGTGAATCATAAAGACAGTCTTGGAAAGATTTATTCAATTACATCCAAACTGGACCAGTATGAACCGGAGGAAGTATTGTTCTATGCGGCACAGATTCTCGAACAGCTGATGGACAGTAATGACATTGCCATTTATTCGGTTGCAAATGGTGATTATGCCCGTTTATTTTCTTTCACGTCAGAGACTGCGAAGAAGATGGGAAATTCCATTCATTACAGTGCGATGACGGAGATGTATGAGGAATTAAAAGACGACAGAGTATATATCAATAAAAATATGAATCCGGATTATCCGCTGATGGCAAATGCCATTTATTCGGAAGACGAGATACAGATCATTCTGATGATTTGGGGAATTCCGTGGGAGAGAATGAATCTTGCTGAGGCCAACCGACTGCGTGTGACTAGTTATCTGATCCAGAATGCGGTTGTACGTGCCAACCGTTATCTGGATGCGCTGCGGGAAGACCGTTATCTGGAAGGAACCAAGATCCTGGGAAAAGATGCATTTTTCCATCTTGTTACAGCTTTCATGAATGCAAAGAACGATGGTCTGGCAGAATGTACATTGCTCAAACTGGACATAAAGAAGGAAAAATTCCAAACGAAATCAGCACTTCTGGAAAAGAATTTAAGAAGATCTGATTATCTTGGAATTATAAACGGAGAATTGTATGCACTGCTTACGAATACAAATGAGGAAAATGCATCTTATGTAATCCGAAGATTCGAGAAAATCGGATGCAGCAGCACCATTGCCGGCAGGGAGGTGGTGGAATGTTAAGCAGAGAGGAACTTCTCTTTCTGATCATATGCATTCTGAACCTGCTGGTGGCGGTGATCTATCTGCTATATGGTATCGGGATCGTGGGAACGATCCATGGCAGACAGGAAAAAGAGAACCGAAGAACATATCTGATCCGATTTATTGTGATGGTATTGTGTCCGGTTATCGGTCCGCTCTATTTTCTGATCAGTTATCTGGTCTATATCACGATCTTCCGGCAAAGTGTAGATCTGGAAGATGTTGTGTTCAGTAAAGAACGTGTAAAGACACGTCTGAAAGCGGATGAAGAAAGAGAACGTGATATGGTTCCGCTGGAAGAAGCATTGGCGGTCAGCGATAGGAAAAGTGTCCGTATGCTGATGCTGAATGTGATCCGTGGAAATGTAAAAGAATCTCTGGAAACAATTATGATTGCATTAGACAGTGAGGATTCGGAGACTTCACATTATGCGGCTTCAATTTTGCGTGATGAACTAAATGAATTCCGTACGAATGTGCAGAAATTATACAGTGAGATCAAAGAGGAAGAAGACGACGAGACTGAGTGTGAGGAAATGCTGATAGATTATATGGATATGGTTTTGGGACAGAAGGTGTTCGACCAGATGGAACAGGAACGCTTTGTGCAGATGATGGATGAGGCTGGCGAGTCATTATATAAGAAAGATGCAGTACGTCTTACTTCGGAACGGTATGAAAGGCTGTGCCTGAAACTTCTTGAACAGAAGAAGTTTGAAAAAGTAAAAAAATGGTGTACACGACTGGAAGAACAGTATCCGGATGTATTGCCGGCATATACATGCAGGATGAAATTATATTTTACAATGAATGAGAAAGAACAGTTTTTTAAAGTTTTGGAAGATCTGAAACGATCCAAGATTGTGATCGATCGGGAGACATTGGAACTGATACGTATCTTCAGTTAACAGATTATAAAGGAGGTGGAAGCAATGTCTATGAATACACTTACGATCATACAGATACTGGAAGTGCTGGCGGCATATACGCTCATAGCATTGCTTCTGCCCTGGCTTGCGCTCCGGAATGTCTTTTGTAAATTCACGATATCAGAACGCATCATGGGGTATTTTCTGGCAGGAAATTTCTATGTGATCTATCTTGTTTTTTTGATGGAGTTCCTGCATATCTCAGGCAGGATGACGCTGACGGCAGGAACGATCGTTCCGTTCCTGATCATTTTATATAGAAAATATCGTGGACATATTTTGAAAATAATTGAAAAGTTTCTTCTGAAAGCACGATATGTCCTGCATGGGGAGCTTGGGTGGAAGACGTTACTTTTCGGGAGAAAAGAAGAAAAGAAAAAATCTTATCGCAGACAAGATGTAAAAAGATGGATCAACTATGTACCGGATCTGCTTTTAACAGCGCTTCTGATAGCCGGGGTCTGCTATGTGTATGGCAGGAACGCAGTTACCGTGTATGGATATAAAGCATCGGATATGCCGGTACATACATACTGGGTCAATCTGATGGATGAGAATCATATCTTTGGTGCAGGTGTATATCCGCATGGATATCATTGTATAATTTATTATCTGCATAAAGTATTTGGGTTTCCGACTTATGTGGTGATGAGGGTATTTGGCTTTGTGCAGACGATATTTGTTCATCTGGCATTGCTGGTGCCGCTGCGTGCACTTTGTAAGAACAGATATACGCCTTATATAGGAACCGCAGTTTATCTGATGGGAAATTTCTTCTCTGTACAGACATATTCCAGATATGCGAGCACACTGCCGCAGGAATTCGGAATGCTTTTTATCTTTCCGACCGCGTATTTTGCAATTGCATTTTTTCAGAAATATGCAGCCGTGCTGAAGGCAGAGACGGAAGAGGAGAAGAAAGAAGATACCCGGATCACGAAGTGGTACCTGCTGGGTCTGATCATTAGTTTTTCTCTGACATTAACGGTTCATTTTTACAATACGATGATAGCCGGGGTGTTATGTGTAGGGATTGCAATCGGATATTTCTTCCGATGTCTGAGATGGAAATATCTGAAACAGCTGATCATAGCAGCACTCTTAAGTGTTCTGCTTGCGGTTGCACCGATGGCGATCGGTGTGGCAATGGGCAATCCATTGCAAGGTTCTTTGTACTGGGGAATGAATGTAATTAAAGGAACTGCGAATGACAGTGGAAATTTAAGCACAAAGAAGAAAGTTGTAAAAGATAAAAATGGAAATGAAGTAACGGTTGTCGGTGATGTCGATGACGAGACCATTGAAAAGATAAAGAACGGTACGATCATGACAGAAGGTGACGGGAAGACACCGGTAAAGCCGGAGCCCGAAAAGACGTTCAAACAAAAAGTGGAAAAAAAAATCCAGGCAGTGTTCAATCAGACACAGTCTTTTGTGTTTGACGGAAATAAAAAAATGACAATGCTTCTGACATCCGGAGTCGCCGCAAGCGTGTTACTGGGGGTGTTGTGTGTACTGTTTCGCAGACCGGACCAGGCCGGTGCAGTCTGGTCCATCGGAGCCTATACAGGATTGATGTTCCTGATGCAGTCGATGAGGGTACTCGGACTCCCGGCATTGATGGATCCGGCAAGAAACAGTATCTTCTTTGCATATTCAGTTGGCGTCCTGCTGGCAGTAGATGCAGATACCGTCTTGTATCTGACGCTTGGATGGTTCAAAAAAACGTGGGCGATGAATCTAGCTGCGCTGGCACTTTTACTGGTGACAGGAAATTATATATGGGAGCATCAGCTGTATAAGGAACCGGTCAAGACAAATGCATTCGAGATGAACGAAAATATTACCTGTCTGACGAATATTATAAAAAGCAATGAGAAAAATACCTGGACAATCTGTTCTTCGAATGATGAAACGCAGATGGTATATGGAAATGGTTATCCTTATGAGACAATCACATTTCTGAAAGAAATGAAAGATATCCAAAAGAATCCGGTGGTTAAGATCCCGACAAATACGGTGTATTTTTTCATCGAAAAAAAACCGCTGAACTATGCGCAGACAGTGAATCCGAATGACTGGAAGAATGTAAAGGTTTCAAAAAAATATGCGCGGGAAGCACTGGATTATTCTACCGGACTTACGCCGTACATGGGAGTAAACCGTGCGGTAACGATGTCTCATATGTATTACTGGGCGCAGAAATTCATGGAGTTATATCCGAATGTAATGGATGTATACTATGAGACGGATCAGTTTGTGTGTTACAGAGTCAGTCAGAATGGTTATAACCTTTATAATTTTGCCATTGATTATGGCTATAACAATTCGGGACAGAAAGATAAAGGCGCGGCAGAAACCACACAGAAGTAAAAGGAGTGTAAAGTATGGTATCACGTAGAAACTTCTTTGCGATTACGATCGTGATGGGAATCATCTTTTTCCTGTTTCAATTTTCCAATATTGCAAAAGAAAGATGGAACCATTATGAAGAGAATTCTTATGTTATGAATAAAAAGAATCTGCCGACGGACAGAACCGTATATCAGGCGGGACAGAATGGAAAAACAGCGGAATCTGTCGTCTATATTGGAAAAGATCCGAATAGTTCCTGCGCAGAAGTAGTTTCGGACTGGGCTTTATATGCCAAAAAGGAAAGTCTGGTTTATACGAATTTTTCCGGACTGGATCAGGCAGTGTCGACAGGAAAGACAGAACTGCCGGAACTTGTACTGATCGAGTCTTCCGATATCAACTGGAATGATACAAAAGAACTGGAAGAGATGGAACATTATGCAGAGAACGGAGTGACGCTGATATTCAGTCAGATGCCGGATCTGAAGCTGATAAAAGAAAAGAAAGCAATCCGAAACCTTCTGGGAATCTATTCCGTAGAAAAAGATAAGACAGAAGTTAAGGGAATCCAGTTATATGAAGGACTTCTGCTTGGCGGCAATACGTTCTATGAAGCAGAGACAAAGGAAGAAAAGAAAAATCAGGATTTTGATCTGGAATTTCCATGGTATAAACTGGAGACAGGAACGAAGTCCTATATGCGGGGAGTTCCGAAAGACTCCAAGGTAAAGAGTGAAAACTATCCACCGGTAATCTGGAGTAAGAGTTTTAAAGAGGGAAATGTATTTGTGATCAACGGTGATTTCATGGAAGATGCGACAGGACTTGGACTTCTGACAGGAATCCTTTATGAGACAAGTGAGTACGCCCTCTATCCGGTGGTGAATGCGCAGAACCTGATACTGGCCAACTATCCTGGAATGGCAGAGGAAAATGATGCACAGATGAAAGAAATTTACAGCCAGTCTTTAAGAGGTGTGTTCCGGGATGTTGTGTGGCCTTCTGTGTCAGCAGTATATGAGAAGAATCAATTAGGGCTGACCTGTATGCTGACACCACAGTTTGATTATGACGATAAAAACGAGCCGGACAAAGCGGATCTGGAGTATTATCTGAGAATGATCAATGAGGAAAAGGGAGAGACGGGACTTTCCGGATACTGTGTGTCAGAAACTTCGATAAAGCAGAAATTAAAAGCAGATAAGGCGTATATCCAGAAAGCAGTTCCGGGATATCAGTTCGCTTCTTTTTATAAAGGGAACTTAAGTAATACAGAACTTGCAAATGCATTGGATGAGGCTGCACTGGAAAGTGTAAGAACTGTGATTGAAGACGGGGAAAAAACTAGTGATGTTATCGGATATCAGAATCGGAATGTAACAAAACAAAAATCCGTGATCAGTGGATTTAAACATACGTATTGTGATGATTTCCGGATGAAAAGCGTGGAATCGGCACTTGGATATACCAGCATACTTGCAGATATGTCAAAAGTAGCATATCCGGAAAGCAAAAATGACAGATGGGAAAAACTAAGTGAAAAATTTGCAACTTATACCACTTCTTACTGGAAGGATTTTGAAGATTTTGATGGGACAACAACGGCAGAATGTGATCTTCGTATCCGTAAGTTCCTGGCGCTAAATTACGAACAGGAGAAAAAAGAAGATACGATCACACTGGATGTCAGCAATGTCGGAGATACTTCCTGGTTCATCTTAAGGACGCATGACAGAAAGATTGAAAAGGTGAACGGAGGAAGCTATAAAAAGATAGAGGACGATGTATGGCTGATCCAGACGGAAAAGAGTCATGTAACAATCAAGTTAAAGGCAGAAGATGGTATGTATTACTATTAAAAAGGAGAAAAAATGCGAGTATGTATTGTGGCAGAAGGATGTTATCCTTATGTCGTCGGCGGCGTATCCAGCTGGATACACAGTCTGATCAAACTATTTCCGAAAACTGAATTTGTAATTCTTGCGATTGTGGCAAACCGTTCCCTGCGGGGGAAATTTGTTTATGAATTGCCGGAGAATGTTTCCGAAGTACATGAACTTTATCTGGAGGATGTGGACTGGAACAAAAAGCGCAGACGCAGAAAAAGAATGTCGAAAGAACAGTACAAGGCACTAAGGAGTCTCATACTGAATCAGAATGTGGAATGGAATATATTATTTGATATGTTCCAGAGTGGGAATGTATCGGTAAATGATATTCTGATGGGGGAAGATTTCCTGAATGCAGTCAGAGAATGTTACCGGTTAAATTACAGTCAGATCGTATTTTCGGATTTTTTGTGGACGATGCGTTCTATCTATCTGCCATTGTTTTTTACGCTGCAGATGGAAATCCCGAAAGCAGATCTGTATCACTGTGTTGCGACAGGGTATGCGGGAGTACTCGGAGCAATGGCGAAACACTTATACGGAAGCAGACTTCTCATATCAGAACATGGAATTTATACAAGGGAGAGGGAAGAAGAACTGATTAAAGCAAAATGGGTACAGGGTGTTTATAAGAATATCTGGATCGAACAATTCCGTAAGATGTCGAAACTTGCTTATCAGGAGGGAGAACTGATCACTAGCCTTTTCGCACATGCAAGAGAGCTGCAGATCGAGCTGGACTGTCCGAAAGAGAAGACGATGGTAACGCCAAATGGTATTCGTGTCGATAATTTTCAGGGAATTCCGGGGAAAACAAAGGAAGATAAAGGAATGGTGAATATCGGTGCGGTACTGAGGGTAACACCGATCAAAGATGTAAAGACGATGCTACAGGCATTTGGATTTGCGAAAAAAAGAGAACCGAAACTAAAGCTGTGGATCATGGGACCATGTGAAGAAGATCCGGAATATGCGCAGGAATGTTTTGATCTGGTAGAGAGCATGGAGATTGAAGATGTTGTATTTACCGGAAGAATTAATGTAAGAGAGTATCTGGGAAGAATGGATATGACAATTCTTACCAGTATCAGTGAAGGACAGCCGCTTACAATCTTGGAGGGATTTGCGGCGCACAAGCCGGCGATCGCTACGGATGTTGGAAACTGCAGCGGACTGATCCATGGAGAGAGTGATGATTTCGGAGATGCCGGAATCGTCACACACATCATGAATGTAGAAGAAATTACGGAAGCAATGCTGCTTCTTGCAAGAAAAGAAGAACTACGGCTTCAGATGGGAGAAAACGGCTATAAACGTGTTATGAAGAAATACAGGATCGAGTATATGCAGAATACGTACTGGAATATTTATAAAGACTTTGCAGAAAGTCTGGAGCTTCCGTGGGAAGAAGAGCCGGTAAAACTGCCGGAGGAGACAGAACAGGAAACCTGGAAATCAGTTTCGAAATAATTTTAGAAAGGATCATTGCAGATGGCAGGAATAGGTGTAAAGCTTAATAAAATCTTTGAGAAGAATACATTGACGACGGACATGCTGGGATTCGTTTACAGTTCGGTTGTAACGATCGCTCCGATGATGGTAGTGATCCTGAATCTGATGTTGATGGAACATGTCCTGGGATTCTCGAAAGTAGGATATGCACAGAGGGAGCTGTTCTCCTGTACAGTTCTGTATACATTCATTTTTTCCCTGTTGACGGCGGCACCGTTTAACAGCGTTCTGTCAAGGTATATGTCAGATATCATTTATGAAGAACGGTACCAGGATATTCTTCCATGTTATTATCTGGGGATGGTAATGAATATCGGACTTAGCTGCCTGGTAGGAATCCCATTCTGTATACGGGAGCATTTTGTCGGCGGCGTATCGGTGGCGTATGTATTTGTCGGATTTTGCGGATATGTCAGTCTGGTGCTGGTATTTTATTCCATGATCTACCTGTCTATCTGCAAAGATTACCAGAGAATATCGAACTACTTTTTTGCAGGAATGGTATTTGCATTTATTGCAGCAGTGATTCTTAGAGTTCTCTTGCACTGGGGCGTGTGCCAGAGTATGCTGCTGGCACTGGCGATGGGATTTTTCCTGACGGCGGTTCTGGAGAATGCCCTGATCAAGCGTTATTTCAAAGAGAACAGTAATCAGTATAAACCAGTGCTGTTGTATTTTAAGAAATACTGGCAGCTGGTGATCACAAATTTTCTCTATATATTAGGACTGTATGTACATAACTTTGTATTCTGGACAACAGATGCCAGGATGACGGTAGTAAAAAGTTTTATATGTAATCAGCCTTATGATATGGCAAGCTGCCTTGCGATGTTCACGAATATTTCGGCGACGGTGATTTTTATCGCACGCGTAGAGATGTATTTTCATGAAAAATATAAATTCTATTCCGAAGCGGTTATCGGAGGAAGAGGGGCGGACATTAAGACAACGAAACAGAGGATGTTCCGGCAGCTTGCAAGCGAACTGATGGCATTGGTAAGAATTCAGTTTATTATATCTGTAGTGATTTATCTGCTCTGCATTATCTCCCTTCCACAGATTGGATTCGGTGGAATGACGATGAAGATCTATCCAATGCTGGCAGCAGGATATTTTGTATTGTTTGTCATGTATTCTGCAATCATTTTCCTGTATTATTTCAATGATCTGAAGGGATCTGTATATACAGCAGCAGGATTTTGTCTGGTTACGTTTATCGGAAGTATCATCGCTTCACACCAGTCCATGATCTGGTACGGTGCAGGGTTATTTGCAGGAGCGCTTACCGGATGGACGATCGCTTATACAAGAATCCGGTGGGTGGAGCGACACATGGATGCGCATATTTTCTGCAGAGGAACATTGATTCCGCACGGAAAAGGATTAAAGCCGTCCGGACTGGTATATAAGAAAAAAATCTCCGGTGAAAATACAGAAGAATATGCAGAAAAAACGAAAGAGTAAAGTGAAGGAGGAAATAGAAATGATAAGCACAGCAGTTATTATGAAAACAGGTTTGATCATTATCGGAGTTATTATTATGGCATTGTCATTCGTACTCCATGCCAAGAGAAAGCTTACAGTGAATCTCGCTGTTGTGTGGGAATTTCTAGGATTTGCACTGATACTGACCGGAGCGGTTCCGGTATTTTCCAGTTGGTGTCATCTGCTGGCAAAGGGTACGGTGATCGCGATGTTTGTAATAGGGGCACTTGTATTATGGGAAAGTTATATTTTATGCATTCTAATTTCAAATCTCAGCATGAAGAATCAGGAACTTGCAATGCAGGTATCTCTTTTGAATCAGGAAAATGAAATGATGCTGCGTGAACTGAAAGAAATGCGAAAAAAGGATTATAAGGAATAATGAAGATGAAGAAAGTATTATTTGTGATCAATACATTGGGATGCGCTGGTGCAGAGACGGCATTGATCGAATTGTTGAAATCACTGGATGAAAAAGAATATGAGCTTTCGCTCTATGTACTGATGGGACAGGGAGAGATGATCGATAAGATTCCGGAAAATGTAAAACTTCTGAATGATCATTATTGCAAAGATTCTGTGTTGTCGAAACAAGGCAAACAGGCAATGATGAAGACGGTATGGCGCAGCTTTTGGGAAAATGGCAATGTGTTTGGAAAATTTGCTTATATTGTACGTACATTTTCTGCAATGCGAAGAACCGGTAAATTCCAGCCGGATAAGATCCTGTGGAGAGTTATCTCGGATGGAAGCCCGAGATTCGAGGAAACCTATGACCTTGCGGTTGCATATCTGGAGGGTGGATCGACATATTATGTGGCAGATCATGTGAAAGCAAAGAAAAAAGCGGCATTTATCCATATTGATTATGAAAACTCCGGCTATACCAGAGGGATGGATCGAAACTGCTTTGATAAGATGGACCGGATATTTACCGTATCCGATGAAGTGAAAAAGCATTTTCTAAATGTATATCCGAAATATCAGGATAAAGTGAAAGTTTTTCATAACATTATTAATCAGGATGAAATCCGCAGGAAAGCAGAAGAAGAAACGGGATTTGAAGATCATTTTGATGGAGTGCGTCTTTTGACCGTTGGACGGCTGACTTATCAGAAGGCGTATGATATTGCGATTGATGCCATGAAGCTTATTAAAGATCGTGGATATAAGGTCAGATGGTATATCCTTGGCGAAGGGAGTGAGAGACCGGCGCTAGAGAAAAAAGTGAAAGAACTCGGGCTTGAGAAGGAATTTCTGATGCCGGGAGCAGTATCGAATCCATTTCCGTATTATAAGCAGGCAGACATTTATGTTCATGCAACCAGATTCGAAGGAAAAAGTATTGCGATACAGGAAGCACAGACACTCGGCTGTGCGATCATTGCATCGGATTGCAATGGTAACAGGGAACAGATTGTACAGGAAAAAGACGGACTGCTGTGCCTGCTGGAGCCAGAGAGTATTGCAGAGGCAGTGATCAGTCTGGTTAAAGACAGAGATAAACGGATAAGATTAGGAAATGCAGCAAAAGAAAAGGATATTGTACATAAAGGAGAGATACAGCTGCTGTTGGAACTGATGCAGTGAATGAGGTGAGTGGGACAAATGAAGAAAAAGGAAGTGCTGGTAATCATTCCGGCATATAATGAGCAAGATACAATTAAGAATGTACTGGATCAGCTGGAAAAGCCGGAAATAGCGGAAATTGCTGATGTACTGGTCATGAATGATGCCTCTTCGGATGCAACCAACTGGATTGTAAAGGCAAGAGGACATGCGCTGGTATCCCATGTGTTCAATCTTGGATACGGAAGTGGGTTACAGCTTGGGTATAAGTATGCCATACGAAAAGGGTATCAATATGTGATCCAGATGGATGCGGACGGCCAGCATGACGTATGTAATATACCTGTGATCTATGACCGGTTAAAACAGAAGGATGAAGATGGAAGATATCCGGATATTGTGCTGGGTTCCAGATTTCTGGACGGGAGCAGCCCGTTTCATGTGTCACGGGCCAAAAAGACAGCGTTTCATCTGTTCCGTTTTATGATGAAGACAGCGACCGGAAGGACACTGGCAGATCCGACAACTGGATTGCAGGGATTAAGCCGTAAAGCAGTGCTTTATTATTCGAAATATAATCATTTTGATGATAAATATCCGGATGCCAATATGATCATCCAGATGCTACTCCTTCAATTCAAAGTGGTAGAGATACCGGCGGTCATGCATGCAAGAGAGATGGGAGTCAGTATGCACTCCGGCTGGAAACCTGTATGGTATATGTTCCGTATGTTCTTCAGTGTTCTGGCTGTGATTTTCCGGTGTAAGGTATTGAAGATTGACGAAGGAGCTGGATTAAAAGGTGATCTTAAGGAAGAACAGGAAAAGAAAATTTCAAAAAAACAGACTGTGTGAAAGTCTGGAAGATAGAAAGAATCCGGGAAGGGGATGGTATCATATCTATACCTATGATCTGTCAGAAGAACTGCCGGAACTTTATATCGCCTGCGAAGAAGAGACTATTGCATTACTTCTGATCGATATTGGACAGTTTCAGAAAGAATGCATACCGGAAGATGCGCTGGAATACCTGAAAAGGATATTGGATTTTTTCCATCAACACGAAAAGAAGATGATCCTCCGTCCGGTCTATGATACAACAGGAAATGGTATGCAAAGAGAGCCGGCAAGTATCCGGCTGATCAAAGAGCATATGAAACAGATTGGTACTGTGATAGAAACGTTTGCTCCGGATATTCTGGTGGTACAGGGAATTCTGGTCGGAGACTGGGGCGAGATGCATGGGTCAAAATTCCTGTCAGAAGAACATTTGACAGAACTTGCAGATGCATATATAGAAGCTATGCGTGGCACCTGTTTTCTTGCAGTGAGAACTCCGTCACAGTGGAAAACGATCATAAAGTCTTTGAATGAGCGTATGAAAAAACAGCTGGTGATTTTCAATGATGGAATACTTGGATCAGAGACAGATCTTGGTACATTTCGAAGTAGTGAGGAACGTAGAAATTGGCTTGAGATGCAGGCAGATACTCTGAGTACCGGACCGGTGGGAGGAGAGGCTGTTCTTTGTCAGAAAGAATACAAAAAGGAATCAGGTCAGATTGATCCGTATGAAGAAAAACTGCCGGACAAAGAAATAAAAAAACGGAAGGACATGGAAATTCTGAGAAAGATGCAGCTGACATATCTGAATAGTACGCATGATCAGAAGCTTCTGGATAAGTGGAAAAGCCAGATGATGAACTGGGATGGACATCAGACCAGTATGTATGAATATATAGGTCTGCATTTGGGATACCGGTTCATAATCCGGGATATCGTGTGGAAAAAAAATAAATTTCTGGAAGCAAATGTGGAAAACTCTGGATTTGCAGAGATATATGAAGAGACGGAATGTGTGATCGAGTTTCGAAATGCATCAAAAGATCCAGATAGGGCAGAGGAGAAGAAATCAGAATGCATAAGTCTGGATTGTGATGCAAGAAACTGGAAAAGCGGAACGATGAACAGGATCCAGATTCCGGCAGATCGGTTGGACCAGTATATACGAAATGTGAATAAGCAGTGGAACGAAGAGATAGAGGTCTGTCTGCATCTGCGGTGCAAACAGGACGGAAGACCAATCCTGTTTGCAAATGAGAATGCAGAAAATGGTGTGTTACTTGGAACGTTCCGGTAGATGAGACAGGGAAATGTGTCCAAGAAGATAACCATATTGACCATGAGAAGAATCGGATGCAATCTGAATCTCTCTGTTCAGAACGGGATCTGATATTTTTATATAGATCTGATATTTGCCAGGTATATAGTTGCTGACGGGGATAGAAACCGTTAAATTTGTTTCGGTTCCGGCATTCCATAAACGGGTGTCGGTTGTTACAGGAATGCTGGTCAGAAGTTTTCCATTCTCATTTACGACAGAGAGATTCACATCGAAAGAACGATATGCATTGGAAAAACCTGTATTTTTGACCTTGAATGAATAATCGGCATTTCGGTCAAACAGTGAGGAACGTGAAATCCCGGAACCGGTCAGTGCATACCGGTAACCGAGATGGTCTGCAATATATTCATATCCGGAGATATTAGAATACCGGGTATCTTTTCCAGTATAAGCGTTTTCTTTCCATTTATCCAGTACGGCAGTATCATAGTCTTTATTGAGATAAGATACATGCATGGTCCGAAGATCAGAAAGTGCCTGATTCAGATCATTGCAAGGATTATTAATGATCACTTCCCCGCCGTTAGGGACATAGCGGCAAAGCTTGTTCTGGTAGTTCAGTTCATCTTTCCGGGACCATTGTTCCAGAAATTCGTCAGTCTTATGAGAACCATCCCCGTAGGTCCCTATGTCGTTGGCAGAACCCAGCATACCATCGTTGAACAGACCAAGTCTGGAAGATAAGCTTTCATCGAAGGCAGATGATCTGGTCGGTATCTGTGCAGAATTCAGGATCATACGGCGGTGACGCGGTGTCCGGACGGAAAGGTAAATGGACGGATCCATATAGGAATCCAGTGTGTTCATAAGAGCTGTCATACTGTCCTGATCCAGATATTTACTCTGATTCATTTCCCCACAGTTTCCGACGAAAATACCCTGCAGTAGATAAACGGTGTCTTTGTATCGATTGATCACAGGCGCAACTTGTTTCATGTGAGTCATGACTTGTTCGATGGAGTCTGGTTCACTGGTCAGATTATTGCCATTCCAGTCATAAAGGAAACGTACGATCAGCTGGTGCCCGGATGCTTTCCACTGGGAAAGATAATCGTCCAGATGAGAAAGAGCAGCATCACTGATATCACAGTTTCTATATGAAAGAAGATTAATTTCCAACATTACCAGCTGCGTGGAAGTAGTTGATGATTGCAGCGTATTCGGAATGGAAGGAACATCGGTATCAGACAGTGTGATCCCTGTCATAGTGTAAAAGCCGATATAGGGATTCGCCAGTGTCTCAGTTGATTCATGAATGCTTTCCGGTGTATAATCTAAGTACCGTATCCGTTTGGCGCAGAGTGCAGTGAGGATGACACATAGTATTAGTAATACGAGCTGTAACAAATGAATCAGACGTGTGTAAGTATGATTGTGTGAAGGATATTTTTTCATAAGTGTCATCTCCTGATATGACGGAAAAAGTCTGCAGTTTTATGAGCGAGTGGACGGAACGGGCGAAAAGCTAACCAGAAACCAGCAAGCATCCGGTAGAAAGGATTCCTAGTGTTGAATTCCCGTCCATTGCGGCAGCAGGCAATAAGTTTCCCACGGATCTGATCTGGACGGAGAGGTCCTTCGATCACGGTCTGGTTATCACCAACCATGTAAAATCCATCTTTTCTGATTTTCCAGATGCGGTGAAGGACCAGTATACTCTGGTCTCTACGGTAAAGTACGACATCGCCTCGATGCAAGGTTTCGGCCCTGCAAGGTGCGATGACGGCTTCATCACGACCAGGGATGAACAGAGGGTACATGCTGTAGCCTTGTGGTTTCAGACGGATCGTGTGCCCATCACGCAGCAGTTTTTCGATATCTAGTTGATAAGAGGATTTCTTCGCTGTATGTGAATGTTGTAAATTTATAGGATTCATATAAATACTTCCAATCTGCGCGGCAAGGAGTGCTGCGCCGTTTAATCATTAATTATGACATGATTTATTATAGCATCTGAAATAGGGAAATACCAGAATTCCGGGAATCTTCAGAAAGGAACAAAAGCATGATAAAAAGACAAGAAGGATACCAGTTAAAAGAAATAGAAAGCGTTTATAATTTGCTTCCGTTTGGCCAGAAAGTAGCAGACCAGAAGAGGGGAATCACGATGAACGAGACGGGGGTGTTTCTATGGAAGATTCTGGAAGAACCAAGACCGGAAGAAGAACTGATCAGCCTTGCTGCAGAGCATTATGGCATTGCAGGAAATGAAGAAAAAGAACAGCTGAAGAAAGATATTCTGGAATTCGTAAGTCAGCTTGAGAACCTTGGAATTCTAAGAAGAACATTTGCGGATCAATGGAGGAATGCAGAAAGTTCCTGCTATGCCGGGATGCAGATAGCCGGGATCAGGATTGGATTTCTCGGAGCGGAAGAGATGATACCGGAGAAGTTTCATGATTTTATGATAGATTTTTCGGAAAAATGGGATCAGATCATTGAATTTAAGGAGTATCCTCCGGGAAGCAGGCAGAATGGTCAGGTTCTGCTTCGGAATAAAGAACTGATCGTCAGTGAGTGGGAAGAGGGATATATACTGATATTTCCATCGATGAGCAGTATATATGAAGCGTATATGACAGAAGACGGAAGTTATGTGGAAATCTACTGTAGACGCCCATTTGGAGAAGAGGAGACGGATCAGCTGTTTCACGCAATCCGTATGTTCTATCTCTACCTGGCGCAAAAAAAAGGATATTATGCAGTGCATTCTGCTTCCATTCTATATAAGGGGAAAGCGTGGCTGTTCTCAGGACATTCCGGGATGGGAAAATCTACACATACAGCGATGTGGCATGAGCAGTTGGGAGTTCCATATCTGAATGGGGATCTGAATCTGATCGGAAGGAAAGATGGAAAAATGGTCGTCTGTGGAATCCCGTGGTGTGGTACATCGGAAATTTATACTACAGAAGATTATGAACTTGGCGGTATTGTGCTATTAGGACGAGATACAAAGGATCATGTGGAACCGCTTACCATGTATGAGAAGATCATGCGGGTGATGCAGCGGATGATCTCGCCGGTATGGAAAGAAGAACTGCTGGAGAAGAATCTGCAGTCTGCAAAAGAGATTGCAAAAGAGGTTCCGGTCTTGCATCTGTTCTGTACGAAAGAAATCAGTGCAGTAGAGACGGTGAAGAAAGAGATAGACCAACTTGGAGAAGCAAACGGTGTGAACAGTATGAACAGTACGGATAGTGCGAGATAGGAACAGGCAATATAAGGAGACAAAGAATTAAGATGAATGATAAAGTGCAGCTTATCAAAAAACATCTGAAAGATGGTACACTTCAGAAAATGTGGGTACAGACCCGGTGGATCTACCAATATGCCAGAAGGTACTGGAAAGCAATGGTTCTGTATACGGTGCTTGGACTTGCCGGAACGGGAGTATCACTGGCATCCAGTATGATCTCCAAGGATCTGGTTGATATCATTACCGGACATCAGACGGGAAAGCTTCTGAGTACATTTGTGGCGATGATCGGATTTTCCGTAGCCAATATTCTGGTGGGACAGGCATCGGGTTATGCTTCGACATTTATTAACCTGAAAGTCGATGCGGAGATTAAAAATGACATATTTGCCAAAATGCTGGTTACAGACTGGGAATCATTGACGGCGTATCATACCGGTGATCTGGTCACCAGGTGGAGTTCGGATGCATCGAATATCTCGAGCGGTATCCTGAACTGGATTCCGAACCTGATTATCTATACGGCGAAGTTCGTGAGTGCACTGTGGGTTGTAATCTATTATGATCCGACATTTGCCATCTTTGCACTGCTTGGTATTCCGTTCAGTGCATTGATGTCGAGACCGTTATTGAGGAGAATGCGCAACAATAATGAGCGGAGTGCGGCAATGAATGCGAAACTCTATGGATTTAACCAGGAGGCATTTTCAAATATACAGACGATCAAAGCGTTTGATATGATACATTTCTACATCGACAGGCTGAAAAATCTGCAGAAGGATTATATTAACATGCGTCTGGAATTCCAGAAGATGTCGATCCTGACCTCTGTGCTGATGTCAATCGTAGGTTTTGCAGTGTCATATAGTTGTTATGGATGGGGAATCTACAGAGTCTGGAGCGGAGCAATCAGTTACGGTACGATGACCATGTTCCTGTCTTTATCCGGCACACTGACGGCATCGGTAAACTCTCTGACAGGACTGATCCCGACTGCAATTTCGCTGACTATATCTGCGGGACGTCTGATGGACATCGTGGAGATGCCGCAGGAAGATTACAGTCAGGACAAAGAGGTGCGTGGATTTGCAAAAGAGTACCGTGTAGAAGGTATGGGACTGAAGATGGAGAATCTGGAATATACCTACCATAACGGAACGAATGTATTCGAACATGCGACAGTGGAGGCTTATCCGCATGAAATCGTAGCTTTAGTGGGACCTTCGGGAGAAGGAAAGACAACGATGCTGAGACTGATCCTGTCGTTACTTCGTCCACAGAGTGGAGAAGCCTGGATATGTGCGGGAGAGAATCATGAGCAGAAAGTAGAGATGTCCCCATCGACCAGATGTCTATTCTCATACGTGCCACAGGGAAATACGATGTTCTCCGGTACGATTGCAGAAAATCTTCGGAATGTAAAACCAGAAGCGACCGATGATGAGATCATTGAAGCGTTAAAACTTGCCTGTGCATGGGAATTCGTGGAGAAACTTCCGGATGGAATCAACAGCATGGTAAAAGAACGTGGAGGCGGTTTCTCCGAAGGACAGGCACAGCGTCTGTCTATTGCCAGGGCGCTTCTTCGGAAGTCTCCGATTCTACTATTGGATGAGGCAACTTCGGCACTGGATGTGGCGACAGAGCGGAAAGTACTGAAGAATATCATGACGGATACGTATCCGAGAACCTGCATTGTGACAACACACAGACCGACGGTATTGAATATCTGTGACCGGGTGTATGCAATCAGGAAGAAACGGTGTAAGGTACTGGGGCAGGATGAGATTAATCAGATGGTGAGAGATTTTTAGGGGGGAGAAAATGGAAGGATTGGGAAAAAAAGGTATAAAAAGAAACTGCGGTTGGCAGTTTCTTTTTATATCCTTTTTTTAGGACTGTGGTTGTCATGTATTAATCAGTAATAGATGTACCTGTGATTGCAAGACCTGCATCAGATGTGACAACAAGATCGCCGAATCCAATGTTGTCGGTAGGATTTTGATGATAGCTTAATTTAACTTTAAGAGTTGTTGTACCATTACCAGAGATTAATCCGGCACCACCAGATACATAAGTTACATTCTGGTTAAATGAAACAGTAAGAACCTGTGCTTCTTTTGTATGGTCCGCATGGTGTTGTCCATTTACCTGAATACGGTAGTCACCGCGACCTGTCTGAGGAGTCTGGTGAATGTATGCGGTTGCAGAGTAGCAGCCAGTGGAACCAGCACCACTTGCAGTATAAACACCTTCAGCCATTCCATCATCGATAGAAATTACTGGTTTTGAATAGTTACTCATAGTATCTTCTCCTCCTTTATTGATCAATTGATTTTTTATTTAGCGTTTGAATAGGTGTAACCTGTGCATTTTAATTGTGTTATGTCGCCATTTGCCTGAAGTGTAATATCTGCAGTAGAAGGTGCACTATACCAGTATAAAGAGAGTGATTTTCCTGAGAAAGCTGCGGAAGCTTCGCCGCCCCATCCATTGGAAATATCCATATTAAAAGTCAGGGTAACCGTCAATTGAGAAAGCTTCATTTGGTTAAGATCCAAAGAGAGCGTGGATTGTCCGGATGTCCCCCAATTGTTAATAACATTTGGGCCAGAAATACCTATACTTGCACTAGAAGATCCGCTTGCAGCATAAACGCCTTCAGCCATGCCGTCATCAATAGAAACCATCGGTTTTGTATATTGTTTCATAAATAAAATTATCTCCCTTGTAATTTATTTTACAGAGTATGTAAATCCAGTCATTTTCAGATCATCAATACTTGTTCCATGATTCAGATGAATTCCGATTGTTAAAGGATTAGCTGCAGTACTTGCGAATGTAAGCGTTGCGGTTTTGCCTGAACATGATTTCTGTACAGATGCATCATCTGTTTCAATCATATCAACGCTATCATTGAATGTAATATTTAAAGTAATTGTTCCATTAAGATCAGACCAGTTTGCCATTGCCAGTCCCTTTCCACCATTCGTACCCCAGCGATCCCATACGCCATGATAGGTAACGTTTAAAGTACCCTGCGTAGCACCACTGGCAGCATACACTCCTTCTGAAAGTCCTGAATCTATGGAAACAACAGGTTTTGTATAATGTTTTGTCATTGTAGTATCCTCCTTTGTATTTTCTGCTCTTATTTTAACATAAAATTGTGAAAAATAAAGAGAAGATTGCCATTTTATGGTAAATATAAAAAACATGGTTTGGTAAAAAACTCTTTTGTAATTACATGTTGCGTTCTAAAATTCACTCGTATAAACTTATAAATAAGAATACAATTTTAAATGTATGTAAAAGCAAGAGGGAAAGGACTGAAATACAGTGGAACAAAAGACCAGAACCGAATATTCCGTGATGAATGCTTCCGTAGCAATGATTGCACAGTTTCTGGCGATTTTTATGGGATTTATAACCAGAGTTGTCTTCACGAGAACTTTGAGTGAAGGATATGTTGGAATCAATGGATTGTTTACCGATATTTTGAATATTCTTTCCCTGTCGGAACTTGGGGTAGGAACTGCGATTACTTATGCACTCTATGAACCGATAGCGAAAAAAGATATCAAACGTCAGCAGATCCTGATGCGGATGTTTAAAAATTTTTACAGAGGAACAGCCGCTTTCGTGCTGACAGCCGGATTGATGTTGATTCCATTTTTGGATGTATTGATGAAGAATCGTCCGGATGTTGATCATTTAATACTGATCTATGTATTGTATTTGTTGAATTCGGTTGTTTCATATCTTCTGATTTATAAGAAAACACTGGTCGATGCACATCAGTTGAATTATCTGACGGTGATCAACCATAATGGATTCCTTGTTTTGCAGGATCTTTGTCAGATTATTATTCTGTTGCTAACAAAAAACTTTGTTATATTTCTGCTTGCGGCTGTATTGTGTACGTTTTGTGCAAACGTAACCATGTCTAGAAAAGCAGATAAACTTTTTCCATATCTAAAAGAACCATGTAAAGAGCGGCTGCCGGAGGATGAGCATCAGGACATTGTAAAAAATGTGAAAGCAATGTTGATGCATAAGCTTGGAACAGTAGTGGTCAGTAATACAGACAACTTGTTGATCTCAAGTTTTGTCGGAGTAATCACAGCAGGAATATATTCTAACTACTTTCTGATCATCGGTTCAGTGAGACAGGTGCTGGAACAGATATTTCAGAGTATTGCAGCGAGTATAGGAAATCTTGGCGTGATGGAGAAATCAGACAAGGTACATAAAGTTTTTTTACAGTTGTTTTTTATCGGGCAGTGGATGTATGGAGTAGCAGCAATCTGTCTGTTTGAAATGTTGAATCCATTTGTGGAATTTGCATTTGGGAAAAAGTATTTGTTTGAATGGCAGATCGTACTGGTTTTATGCATTAGTTTTTTGCTAAATGGAATGAGAAGAGCGGTGACAGTATTTAAAGAATCTATGGGATTCTTCTGGAATGATAGATATAAAGCAGTTGCAGAAGCGATTTTAAATCTGGTCATATCCGTGGTGTTGGTAATAAAACTTGGCGTTGCAGGCGTTTTTATCGGAACTATAGTGAGTACACTTCTCACTACAACGTGGGTAGAGCCATATGTTATGTATAAGCATTGCTTTAAACAGCCTGTAGGATGTTTTTTCCTGAAATACATATATCATATTCTGATAATCGTTTTTGTATGGCTTTGTACCAATTATTGCTGCAGCCTGTATAATGGAAGCGCATTTCTGAATCTGTTATACAGAGGTGTTATATGTGCGCTTTTACCGAATCTATTGTTCATATTGATTTACAGAAGAAACGAGGAATGGAAAGAATTATGGAAACTTGTGAAAAAGATTGGAAAGAAAGTATTCAGGATCATAAGAAAGTGTCAGTGATCATTCCGGTGTGTAATGCAGAAAAATATCTGACCGAAGCGATAGAGAGTGTGATGGGGCAGGAATATCAGCCATTGGAACTCCTTCTGGTGGAAAATATGTCACAGGATTGTAGTATGGACATTTGCAGGGAGTATGAAGAAAATTATGAAAATGTGCATGTATATGAAGAAAAAAAAGCCGGGTGCGCATATGCCAGAAACAGAGGAATGGAAGAGGCTGACGGAGAGTATATCGTATTTCTGGACGCAGATGATTATCTGAAAGATTCTGCGAGCATTGGAAAATGGATCGATGCGCTGGAACGAGAGCATGCGGATATTGCAATCGGTAATTATGAAAGGATGTGGGATGGAAAGCTGCTTCCGGCGGTAAGTCATGAGGCATTTTCCAGAGAGGACAGAGAATCAGAAGAATTCCGATTTCAGGGATTCTTTTCGACGGGAACACTTTCCTATGTGTGGGGAAGAGCGTACAGGAGCTCTTTTCTGAAAAGACAAAATATTCATTTTTATAATTGCTCCTATGCGGAAGACAAGTTGTTCAATATGGAAAGTTATATAAAACAGGCACGTTATGCATTTATCAATGATATAGGATATGTATATAGAAGAAATGAAGCGTCAATATCTAATCGATACAAACCGGATTCCTGTGAATGCTGGCTTAAGATCGCACACAGAACAGAAGCAGAGGTATGGAAGAGCCAGAATCATGCATATGCCGGAATGGTATGCTATACGATCGCATTTGCAGCATTTTTTGATGCAAAAATGGAATATGTAGAGAAGAAAAAGTCGCTGCAAGCGACGATAGCATTATTAAAGAAATATAAAGCAGACGAACTTACAGGTAGATGCTTAAAAAATCTGGCACATGGAAAACAGATAAAAGAAATCCATTCAAGAATGTGGAAACTGATGTTAGAAGGTTTTGCCTTTGCTATGAACAGGAAATGGTACAGATGCCTGGCATTAATGATTAAGTTTCTGGTGGACTTGCGGATCGATGAAAGACTATCCGACACAGGACTCAGAGAATAAAGAGAGAAATCCTGTCCGATATGTATAATTGAGAAATGATACTCATATAATGAATTGACAATAAGAAACACGTTTAGTAGAATCGCAGTTAGAGACAACTAACCGTGATTCTTTACGTCAAAGGAGTTATTCGTATATGAGACAAAGAGTAAATGATCAATCAAAGAATAAGACACTGAATTTCCTGCGTTATCTGGGACCGGGCCTTTTGGTAACAGTAGGATTCATAGACCCTGGAAACTGGGCTTCGAATATTGCGGCGGGCTCCGGATTCGGATATGAGCTATTGTGGATGGTGACGTTATCGACCATCATGCTGATCATATTGCAGCACAATGCAGCACATTTAGGAATTGCAACGGGACTTTGCCTTTCGGAGGCGGCAAGCAGATATATCCAAAGGCTGTTAAAGAATATTATTCTTCTGTCGGCAATGCTTGCGGCAGTAGCAACTGCGATGGCAGAGATGCTGGGTGGTGCAATCGCATTGCAGATGCTGTTTCGGATACCAATAAAAATAGGAAGTATGTTGATTCTTGCAGTTTCCCTTTTATGTGCATTTACGAATGCTTATAAAAGGATTGAGAAGCTGATCATCATATTTGTATCGCTGATTGGATTTTCTTTCTTATTTGAAATAGGAATTGCGAAGATCGACTGGGGAGCAGCCGCAGTCGGATGGGTGAAACCTTCGTTTCCAGCGGGAAGTATGCCGGTGATCTTAAGTGTATTAGGAGCGGTGGTAATGCCGCACAATCTGTTCTTACATTCGGAGATCATCCAGAGCAGACAGTGGAACCTGGAAGATGATTCCGTGATCAAACAGCAGCTGAAATATGAATTTAAAGATACATTATTTTCCATGATCATAGGATGGGCGATCAACAGTGCCATGATTCTGATGGCAGCAGCTACGCTTTATCAGGGCGGAAATGGGAGGCAGATTGATGATTTGACAGTTGCAGGAAAGATGCTGTCGCCTTTGATGGGAAATGCGGCGACGGTAGTCTTTGCACTGGCACTGTTATTGGCCGGTATCTCATCGAGTATCACTGCTGGAATGGCAGGTGGAACGATTTTTTCCGGGATCTTTAATCAGCCATATGACATGAAGACAAAAGAGACGAAAGCTGGCATTTTATTGACGATGATTCTGGCAGCGGTTGTCATCCTGTTTATCAGCCAGCCGTTTAAAGGTTTGATATATTCCCAGATGCTGCTTGCGATTCAGCTTCCGATTACAATATTTACACAGATATATCTGACCTCATCTGAAAAAGTAATGGGAAAATATGCGAACAGCAGACGTTTGAATTTTTTGCTTCTGGTGATTGCTGTGATTGTAACAGGGCTGAATATAGCATTGCTTTTTGTATAGACAGGAAGAACAGAATAAGAAGAAAGGAAAACCGGGCACTGTATAGAAACAGGCTCGGTTTTTTTGTATCAATTATTCGGTTACAGCGGAAGCGGCAACGTTTTCTTTCTCAGGAAACATCTTTCTGAAGATCAGACGGATGAATGGTCCGCAGTAGAAGATCTGCCAGAAGAAAGCAACCGGGAAGTTCATGAATGTTGTCTGACACCAGGTAGCAATCACATTACTTCCTGCGTTCTTGAACAGAATCGTTGCAACAAGACTCATGCAAGGACACATGATGCATACGATCATGGAAGAGATTGCAAGAGTGATGAAGATTGGTCTGTCCTGTGGTGTAACGATACGGAATGCAAGCATATGTGCAAGTTTGTCAACAAAGACAAATTCCAGAACGAAAGCAACCGGCCACATGATCTTCAGTTCGCCGAAAGCCATCAGGAATACTTCATTGCTCATTCCGCCCACATTCAGGCAGATATTGTAACAAATCATAACGTAAACCATCAGAAAAGACATCATCAGTGTAAAAATAACATTTTGAAATAAAGTTTTTGGCATAATTTTTGTTCTCCTTTTTATGAAATGTTTAAAAATGGGTACAAAAAAGACACTTGTGTTGTTCGTTAATCAAGCATACACTTGTGTCGTTTCCAATTAAACCAAAATTATCTTATTTTTTTGTCCGAATATGAATTATACCGAACGAAAAGCTAAAAATCAAGTGTTTTTTTACATAACATCCGGAAGTGGATTTATGACACCTCTCATTTCAGTTCTGATCATTCTCGGTGCGGTGTCGACAGCCGTCAATATGGTTGCGGCAATGGTAAAGCGTATCTGTAACGGGATTGAGAAGCGTTTATTAAAGAAAGGGCAATTGATTAAAACTCAATTGCCCTTTTAACGGCCTCAATATCTCCCGTAAACAAGATGCTTTCCATTCCAAGTTCTTTACTTGCAATGACATTTTCCACCGTATCATCGATGAAGAAGCATTCACTTGGTAGAAGGTCATATTTATTGAACAGATGGTAATAAATATCGTGTCCCGGCTTTGCCATCTTTAGAGGTGCAGAGAAGACGATGCCATCGAATTCTTTCAGGATCGGATAATCTTCCGGTGCACGTTCTGCAAACCGGGTAGAAGCGTTGGAAAGCAGATAGATCGGAACTCCCCGGGCTTTTAACTCTTTGATGAATTCCCATGTTTCAGGAAGCGGATCGACATACTGGAACCAGTTCTCGAAAAAATCGCGGGCAGTATCTTTCAGACGGTCCGGAAGTTCTGCAATCGTATCTTCGGCATTCTGGTCATAGTCGATAGTTCCGGCATCTAAAGCTACCCAGTTTTTAAAAATGGCATCAGCAAGAATATTATAATCTTCCGGTGTAGAAGCAAATTTTCCCAGAATATAGTCTCCTTTAAATTTTCCGATTACATTTCCAAAATCAAAAATAATATTCTTGTATTTCATCTTAAGTTCCTCCCTGTATTTTATACTGCCTGTTTTATATTTTTATAAACACTATTATAGTCTTATAGATAGAAGGAATCAATATATGAATGATAAATAACATGTCAATATAAGTATGATTAATAGAAGGATGTCAGGTTTTTGTGAGATTGACAATCATCGGGAAAGTGTATATGATTTTCGGTAGGACTGTAAAAGGAAAGAGAGATTATTATGGAAATCAGTATACTTTTAATGGAACAGATCGCAGAACTGTTTCTTATGATCCTGATGGGATATATTATTGTAAAGACAGGATTGTTAAAGGGAGAAGACAGCAAAGTCATTTCTAAAATTGTATTGTATCTAGTTATTCCGTGTGTGATTATCAATGCATTTCAGGTGGATTATACGAGTGAAAAAGTGAAGGAACTTTTGCTGGTATTTGCAGCGTCAGTATTATTACAGGTTATATTACTGGCAGCAGTGTGGGGTGTTGGAAAGGTATTGAAACTAAATGAAGTAGAGATGACATCCATCTATTATTCGAATTCGGGCAATTTGATCGTACCGCTGGTGACTTTTATTCTAGGAAAAGAATGGGTATTATACGGTTGTGTGTTCATGAGTGTCCAATTGGTATTTCTGTGGACGCATGGCAAGAATACGATCAGCCGGGAAGGAAAGTGGGACTGGAAAAAGATTGTATTCAATATCAATATGATCTCGGTATTTGCCGGAGTTGTGCTGTTTTTTACCAGGATCAGGCTTCCGGAAATTGTAAATCAGACCTTAAGTTCTGTGGGCAGTATGATCGGTCCGGCAAGTATGATCGTAACGGGGATGCTGATTGCAGAGATGAATCTGAAGAGTATATTTGAAAATGTGAAAGTGTATTTTATTTCATTTCTGAGACTGGTCGTGATACCTGTGATATCATTGATGATTTTAAAGATAAGCGGGCTTGTGAACATCCATTCGGATGGAAAGAAATTACTGCTTATCGTATTTCTTGCGGTGATCACACCGTCTGCTTCAACGATCACACAGATGTGTCAGGTGTATGGAAATGATTCGAAATATGCCAGTGCGATCAATGTTATGACGACATTATTATCCATTGTGACAATGCCGCTCATGGTGCTCTTGTATCAGACTGTGATGTAGAAGAGAGTATAGATGAAAGGCGTGTATTTGTATATAGTTGATGAAGAAAATTATCTGTTTTCTGATTGAAAGCGAACCAAAGGTAAGATACAATGGAGATATGAAGGAGGGGAGCAGAAGATGGCAGAATTACTTACAGCGGCGACACCGATATCCTATTATCTCGTTGCAGTAAATATTATTGCATTTATTTTATATGGAACGGATAAAGCGAAAGCAATGCATCATCAGTGGAGGATCAAAGAGGCAGTGCTGATAGGGATTGCGTTTGTCGGCGGTGCATTTGGTGCGTTTGCAGGAATGATTGTATTTCATCATAAGACAAGAAAGATGAAATTCCGAATCTTAGTTCCAATCGCTATTATCATCTGGCTGACCCTTGGCGGATTTTTGGCAGAACGTGATGTGGTAGGACTGACGAAGACAGACCGGCCAAAGAATGAATACAACGGTACAGAGATCACACCGTATCATAGCAATGTGGATAAAGATGGTGACGGTATGGATGATCAGACCGATATTTTGAAGAATGCATTGGTTTATGTGAAGAAGCGGCCGGTTTACAAGAGCAGATATTATCAGACCGGTTATCCGGATGACAGATATGGTGTCTGTACAGATGTTGTCGGATATGCGCTTAAGAAAAGCGGATATGACCTGCGGGAACTGGTAGACAAAGATATCAGAAAAAATTCGAAGGATTATGATATCGATGAGCCGGATAAAAATATTGATTTCCGAAGAGTAAAGAACCTGAGAATATATTTTGAACATACAGCGGTCAGTCTGACCACGGATGTAAATGACATTGAACAATGGCAGGGCGGCGACATTGTAGTGTTCAAGAATCATATCGGGGTAATTTCTGACAGACGGAATGTGGAAGGTGTACCATATGTAATTCATCATAATGATCCGTATCAGAAGAATTATGAGGAAGATATCCTACAGGAGAGAACGGATATTGTCGGTCATTTCAGAATATCGTAATGGCAAAGCACTGTGAAATATTACCAAATTTCGCAGTGCTTTTTTGGCGCATTTTTCAATATGTCTTTTTATGACAAATCTTTTAATAATAAAGACTGTTCGTCTGGTTTAGCATTCTCAGCAATTACATCACGGACGTTCTGCATACGCATGTCCAGGTCGGCACTGATCTGTGCACAGGCAAGCATCTCATCCTCCAGATATTTTGCTTTGTCAGCTGGGATATCTTTCTTGTAACGCAGCTTATGTTCCAGGCTTGCCCAGAAATCCATGGCAATCGTACGAAGCTGGACTTCTACAGTCATGTTACGTTTCCCGTCCTGTAAAAAGATTGGTACACTGACGATCAGATGAAGGCTGCGGTATCCGCCCGGTTTTGGATTTTTGATATAGTCTTTCTTCTCAAGAAGTGTGATGTCATCCTGAGAAAGCAAACAGTCCGCAAGCATGTAGATATCATCCGGAAAAGAGCAGATGACACGGACACCGGCAATATCATGGATATTTTCTTCAATAGAAGAAAGGGTGAGTGGTATATCCTTTTTACGGATCTTTTTGATCAGGCTTTCCATGGATTTGACGCGGGACTTGATATCCTCGATCGGATTGCGGTCATATTCCAGGGAATACTGTTCGTTTAATACTTTGAATTTCGTCTCTACTTCCATGATGGCACATTGATAATAGGACATCTGTTTTTCTATTGGTTTCATATTTTTATTAACAAAATCCAGAAATTCGTCAGACATCAGACTGTTTCTGACGAAGCGTTCTTTGCGTTGTTCGATAAATGTCTCAAGGGGTCTCATGTTGCATTTCTCCTTTCATTATCCAAAAATATTTTAGCATATCTGTAGTTGAAATTCTATCAACAGATAGGTGCGTTTATGGGAGAATGCGACAATGTAAAAGAATTGTAGCAAGTTGTACAAAATCAAGTCCAATTGTCGGATATATTCACAGTTAAAATTTTTCGTGGTAAGATAAATGACATAACGTAAGATATAAAGAAATAAATCATAAGGAAGTGTAAGTTTATGAATTCCAGATACAAAGGAATATTTTTTATTACATTATCGGCGTTATCATTTGCATTCATGAATGCTTTCGTAAGGTTATCCGGTGATCTGCCTTCGGTACAGAAGAGCTTTTTCAGAAATCTGGTAGCTTTTTTAATTGCGCTGATCATGATCATAAGAAGTAAGGACGGATTTAAAATCGAAAAGGGAAATCTGAAATATATGATTCTGCGTGCGACATTCGGTACGGTGGGAATCTTGTGTAATTTCTATGCGGTGGATCATCTGGTACTGTCGGATGCATCGATGCTGAATAAGATGTCGCCGTTCTTTGTAATTATCTTTTCATTTATATTGCTGAAAGAAAAGATGAGTCCGGCACAGGCACTGGCGGTTGCGGGTGCATTCATCGGAAGCTTATTTGTAATCAAACCGACATTTACGAATATGGCACTGGTACCGTCACTGATCGGACTGTGCGGCGGGATCTGCGCAGGTATTGCTTATGCGATGGTGCGTATCCTGGGGCAGAGAGGACAGAAAGGTTCTTCGGTTGTAATCTTCTTTTCAGGATTCTCGTGTGTGGTTACACTGCCATATCTGCTTCTGGATTTTCATCCGATGAGCGGCCTGCAGATCTTAACGCTTCTGGGTGCGGGACTTGCGGCTGCAGGCGGCCAGTTCGGAATCACGGCGGCTTATTATCATGCACCGGCGAAAGAGATATCCATTTATGATTATTCGCAGATCATCTTTTCGACGATTCTGGGCTTCTTTCTGTTCGGACAGGTACCGGATAGGTATAGCGTGCTGGGATATGTGATCATATGTGCGATGGCGCTTTGGATGTTTGTGTATAATAAGAACCGGGATTAAACACAAAATCGATTTAATAATTCAGTTTTTCTGGAATCAAAAGTTTTCCGAATCTGTTCGTTGGTTTTTACCGGTGGATACTCTAGAAAAAACGAAGGAGGTTACTTTATGCAGGCACAAGTAAAAACGTGGGGGAATAGTCAGGGGATTCGCATTTCAAAGGAAATATTAAAAGCTGCAAATATAAGAGCTTCTAAGACTGGTATTACAAACTGTTATTACATTTTACAATAATTATGTTGACTTATAGAAAATCCATGATATGATTCAAATGTTAGATTTAGGAAATGGTAATTTTATGAAGGAAAACAAGGGGTAAAAAAGATGAATTATAACAAGATTGTACAGGGGATCCTGGACATCGGAGAAGCGATGCTTCAAAGTGGTGCAGAGAATTTCCGTTTGGAAGACAGCTTTTACCGCATGTGCAGAAGCTATGGATTTAAGAGATCGGATGTATTTGTCATTCCGAGTAATATACAGGTGACGGTGGAGACACCGGAAGGCGAGATTATTACACAGATACGTCATATCGAGTCGTCGGAGCCGAATTTTGACCAGCTGGATTATCTGAATAATCTGTGCAGATATGTCTGTCAGCATACACCGGATGAAAATGAGATGCGTGAGAAGTATCTGGAAGTTATCAATCGTGAACCACAGAAGCGTATCACAAGATATGCGGCAGGAATCATGGGTGGAACAGGATTTGCTGTATTTTTCGGGTGTAACCTCTGGGATGCGGTCATTGCATTTATAGTATCGGTGATGATCGTTGCAGTCGGTGACTGGCTTGCGAAGCGTGAAAGCAACTTACTGGTTTACAATGGTATTCTTGCGTTTATATCAGAAGTGATTATTATCGGAGCTTTGAAGATGGGAATTGCAGAGCATCCGGACCGTATTATGATCGGTATCGTCATGCTTCTGATCAGCGGATTGAGTACAACGAACGGAATCAGGGATCTTCTTCAGAGAGACTTCATTTCCGGATTCATTAATATTATGAATTCGTTCCTTGGAGCAGCGGGAATTGCATTTGGAATTGGTCTGGCGATCATATTATTCCATGAGGGATATTCCGATCATTTTATCCTGAATCACAGTGTACCGATTCAGCTGCTCTCCTGCACGGTTGCGTGTACTGGATTTGCATTATGGTTCAAGATCCGTGGAAAACAGGTATGGTATAACAGTATCGGAGCATTTTTTACATGGGCAATCTATGTTGCAGTATACGCAGTAAAACCGAGTAACTTCCTGGCAACCATGATTGCAGCAGGATTTGTTGGATTTTATGCATTTATCATGTCCAGAGTAAATAAAGCACCTTCAACCATCTTTTTGACTGCATCGGTATTCCCGCTGATCCCAGGACCGAATCTGTACTATGTAATGTACGGGTGTGTCAGCCAGGATCCGCAGATGGTTTTTGAGGAGACGATTATTCTTCTGGCGACCTGCCTTGCAATTGCATTCGGATTTATCATCGTAGATGTGGCATCCAGAAGTATCATGCATGCAATGAAGAGAGAATATCATATCGGTAAAAGCGCATTGAATCTTCCACTGATCGGTGGAAAGAAATAATAATCGAAATCTATGAATTATGAAAAGTTAGTACAGGGAATCCTGAATATAGGAGAAGCAATGTTACAGTGCGGGGCGGAAATTTTCCGGGTAGAAGACAGCCTGTACCGTATGTATAAGAGCTATGGTTTCGTAAAATATGATGTATATGTGATCCCAAGTAATATACAGGTGACGGTGGAGTCGCCGGAAGGTGAGATTCTCACACAGATCAGGCATATAGAGTCTACAGGGGCGGATTACGACAGGCTGAATTATCTGAATGCCCTGTCACGGTATGTCTGTGCATATAATCCGGATGATAAAGAGCTGGTCAGGCGCTATAAAAAAGTAATGGCACGGCCGGATCAGAGTGAACTGATCACAGGAATCGCACAGATTACAGGTGGAACGGCGTTTACCGTATTCTTCGGTGGAGATATGCAGGATGTAGTTGTTGCATTGATTGTCTGCCTGATGATCGTTCTGGCAGGCAGATGGCTTGGTAAGCGGGAGGGCAACCCGATGATCTACAATCTGATTCTTGCATTCTTATCGGAGGTTGTGATCATCAGTGCTGCCAGGATCGGATTGGGAGATCATCCGGACCGTATCATGATAGGAATTATCATGCTGTTAGTCAGTGCACTTGGTGTGATCAATGGGATACGTGATGTGATGCAGAGAAACTTTATATCCGGAGCACTGGAAGTAATGAATTCAATGCTTGGTGCGTTTGGCATTGCTTCCGGGATCGCACTTGCAATGCTGTTGATGGGAAATATATCGGCAGAAGGATTTGATGTGAATAAAAATACCGTGATTCAGCTGATTTCCTGTACGATAGGCTGTATCGGTTATGCAAGCTGGTTCAAAATACGGGGAAAGAAAATCCTGTATTCCGGTGTCGGGGCATTTCTGACATGGGGGATATATTTACTGGTGTATGCATGGTATCCGAATAATTTTTCCGCAATAGTAGCTGCGTCCTGTTTTGTTGCAGGATATGCATTTATTATGTCGAGAATCGATCATGCGCCGTCCACGGTCTTCCTGACCGCATCGGTCTTTCCGTTGATGCCGGGAGCAAGGCTGTATTATCTGATGGATGGTGTAGTCAGCAGAAATTTTTCAATGGCAGCAGAACATGCACGGGTATTGCTCGAAACGTGTCTTGGTATTGCATTTGGATTTATTATTGTAGATGTGATTTCAAGAAGTATCATGCGGGCGCAGGGAAAAGAATATCACATGGGGAAAAAGTCTACAGTTATTAAAAAAGATGAAAAATAAAGACTGTGTTACGAGCATCCGGATGATGCAGGTGAATTTTCCGGATTGACAATTTTCCATCCTTATAATATAGTAAAAGACAAAGAGAAGATCTGATGACTGACGGATAATGTGGAGTACCACAGGGAAATCAGATACTTGGTAGAAGCCGACCGTCTGGGCAGCATTTATCCTAAATAGGATGAGTGTTGTCCTTTTTTTACAACACCGGATACAGAAGAACCGGTAGTGTTGTATGAAAAGGACCGGGAATTCAGAAAGACAACATACGATCAGGAGGAAATGAATGATGAAAACAGATATTGAGATCGCACAGGAATGTATGATGGAGCCTATCACAAAGGTGGCAGAAAAAGCAGGAATTCCAGAAGAATATCTGGAACAGTATGGAAAGTATAAAGCAAAGATTGATTATAATTTTTTAAAGAAATCAGATAAAGAAGACGGGAAGCTGATTCTTGTGACCGCAATCAATCCGACACCGGCAGGAGAGGGGAAGACAACTACCACGGTAGGTCTTGCAGATGCCCTGCAGAGAATGGGGAAAAAGCCTATGGTGGCACTTCGTGAGCCATCTCTTGGACCTGTATTCGGTATGAAGGGAGGAGCTGCGGGCGGAGGATACGCGCAGGTTGTTCCGATGGAAGATATCAACCTTCATTTTACGGGAGATTTTCATGCGATCGGAGCTGCGAATAACTTACTGGCAGCAATGATCGATAACCATATCTATCAGGGAAATGACCTGAATATTGATCCAAGAAAAATTGTATGGAAGAGATGTGTGGATATGAATGACCGTCAGCTCCGTTTCATCACAGACGGACTTGGCGGAAGGGTAAATGGTGTGCCGAGAGAAGACGGCTATGATATCACTGTTGCTTCTGAAATCATGGCAATCCTCTGCCTCTCAAAGGATATTGCAGATCTGAAAGAAAGACTCGGAAAGATTATTGTTGGTTATACTTATGGCAAGATCGCAGACCAAAAACCGGTAACAGCACATGACCTGCATGCAGAAGGTGCGATGTGCGCACTTCTGAAAGATGCTTTGAAACCGAACCTGGTACAGACACTGGAGCATACACCTGCAATCGTGCATGGCGGACCATTTGCCAATATTGCGCACGGATGCAACTCACTGACGGCGACCAGAATGGCAATGAAGCTTGCAGATTATGCGATCACAGAAGCAGGATTCGGAGAAGACTTAGGGGCAGAGAAATTCCTGGATATCAAATGCCGTATGGCAGGAATCAAACCGGATGCAGTCGTGATCGTAGCAACTGTAAGAGCTCTCAAGTATAACGGCGGCGTTGCAAAACCAGATCTGAATGAAGAAAATCTGGAAGCATTAGAAAATGGAATTCCGAACTTAATGAAACATGTGGATAATATTAAGAATGTATATGGACTTCCATGTGTTGTTGCGATCAATGCGTTCCCGACGGATACCAAAGCGGAACTGGATCTTGTAGAGGAGAAATGTAAAGAGGTCGGAGTAAACGTGGCACTTTCCGAAGTATGGGCAAAGGGCGGCGAAGGCGGTCTGAAGCTTGCAGAAGAAGTGGTACGTCTGTGTGAGGAACCAGGTGATTTCCACTATGCATATGAACTGGAAGGAACGATCGAAGATAAATTGGATCAGATCGTGCAGAAGATCTATGGCGGTAATAAAGCAGTACTTACGGCAGCAGCCCAGAAGCAGGTAAAACAGCTGACGGATCTTGGATTCGGCAACGCACCGATCTGTATGGCGAAGACACAGTACAGTCTGACCGATGATCCGAAGAAACTTGGAGCACCGAAAGACTTTGACATTACAGTCCGCAACCTGAAAGTCTCTGCGGGGGCAGGATTCATTGTAGCCCTGACAGGAGACATCATGACGATGCCTGGTCTTCCGAAGGTTCCGGCAGCAGAAAGAATTGACGTGGATGATGAAGGAAGGATCACAGGATTATTCTAAGTGTAGATAAAGTTAACAGTAAAATCCGGCGGCTTTTGTGAGGCCTGCCGGATTTTTTGACATTTTTTGACATAAGATTTACAGGATTTTGAAAAACAGCAGGAGAATATGTGCTAGAATTTCAAGTTAGTGTTATAATGCAAGAAGTAAAAAACGGCAAGCAGGCATGACTGCCCGGCTGTGATTTGAAAAGGAGGAATGCTTATGCGTCAATGCCCGAATTGCAAGTCTGACAATCCAGATGATGCCCGTTTCTGCAATTATTGTGGAATGCGTCTTCCCGAATCAAAAGAGGAAACATTATATAATGATCTGGAAGGACTGGAAAAAGCCCGGAAGGTAGAATTTTCCGATCAGGAGATAGCAGAGGAATCGGAGAAAGTAATTGATGAAGCGAAGAAATTATTCGAACCAGAGTGGAGCAAAGAACCGGAAGAAAATGATGGTCTGAAAAAGCAGCTCACGATTCCGGAGAATCTGGATCATATGATTGAAGAAGTGACGCGGGAAGAACTGGAACAGGAACTTCACAGGAAGATCAAGCTGAGAGAACAGGATCTGAAAGAGAATGAAACTCCGGAAGAAGAACCGGTTGAAGAACCGACCAGAATGATCGGAGAGGACAGCAAAGAAGAGGCAGATGAGCCGACACGTATGTTCACAGGGGATATCGGAGATTTCATCAAGAAGAAAAAGGACTATGAAGATGTTCCGGAAGAAGATGCATATGAAGAAATTCTTCAGTCCTGGGAGAGAAAGCGGAAAGAAAAGAAGATAAAACGGGAAAAAGAAGGAAAAGATCCGAGCCGTGTGCCGCAATTTATCCGGGATAAACGTTCCTGGTCAGATATGACAACCGGACAGAAGAAAGCAGTGAAAAGAATTGCAGCAGGGATCCTTATAGTTGCTGTATTCTGTATTATAGAAGTATATCACGGTCGCCCGGAGGCGGTGGCAGAGCGCTATTGTAAGGCGTACATGCAGGAAAACTGGAAGAAGGCAGGACGTCTGTCAGATCTTCCGGAAAACGGATATGTAACGCAGGATGAATATGTAAGCTATATGAAGAAAAATGCAGTTACTGGGATTTCCGGTTATGAAATAAAAGAGACAAAGGAAAATCGTCAGACAGAGGTGGAATCCGGCGGAAAGCAGCGTGCATTTACCGTTGCATATAAGACAGAAGATAACAAAGAAAAGACGAAGATGCTTATTGTTCAAAAACAGAAAAAACGAAACTTTCTTTTTTTTACTGATTGGAAAGTATCATCAGACGAGATAGTAGCAAATGACTTTAATCTCTATCTTCCGGCAGGTTCAAAAGCCTGGATCGATGATATAAAACTGACGGAGGATTCTAAGCTGAAAGATGACTCTGACAATCTGGAACAATACAAAGTGTCATTGATTGAAGGGGAACATAAGATCAAGGTAAAAGTTCCGTGCTTCCGGATGTACCGGTCCGGGTTCCGGGCGTCAGATAAAGGAAATGCGACGATTTCCAAGATGAAGATATCGGAAAATGGGAAAAAGAAATTTAACAGAAAGATGCAGGACATCCTGAACGCATATGTGAAAGCTGCGAAGGCAGGCAAATCTTTCTCTGAAGTAGCAGGATTGTTTGAAAAGGATTCTTCCTGCAAAAAAGAGAACAAAGAATTCTATAATGACCTGAAGAAGCAGCTCGGTTCTGGAGACGGTTATATAACGAAAGAAGTAAAACTTGATAATTATGAAGGAAAATATGTGATCAGCGGTGTAACAGGAGTGGTCAGGGGAACGTTGTCCTATGATTATAAAGTTACTTTTAAAGAAGAAAATAAAAATGAGAGCCGGTCTGTGTCAGAAACAGGTGATGGCGTAGAAGATGCAGACGGAAGTTCGCAGATGAGCGCCGAATTTGTGTATCAGAATGGAAGTTATCAGCTGCGTTCCGTTAATCCCGGAAATATCTGGTATAAGCAGCTGCAGTAGATTTATTCCCAAAAAGTTCTTTCAAAAAAATGCAAATAATATAGGAAAAAGCTTGCTTTTTAAGCTTGGATATGATACGATATTCGGGCGAATGGAAGTAGGCTTTTTTTTTATGCCTAAAATCGGGCAGCATCGCAAGCTGCCACGAAACACGTTAACTAAGAATATAAAGCGAGGTGGAAGTTGTGCGTACAAGAATCACATTGGAGTGTACAGAATGCAAGCAGCGTAACTACAACATGACAAAGGATAAGAAATCTCATCCGGAACGTATGGAAACCAAGAAGTACTGCAGATTCTGTAAGAAACACACATTGCACAAAGAGACAAAATAATCGCCGCAAGAAGGAGTGAATGTCGATGAGTGGTAAGAAAACTCAGAAAGAAAGCTGGTTCAAAGGTCTGAACAGAGAGTTCAAGAAGATCGTATGGCCAGACAAGATGACAGTTGCAAAAGAGACGGCAGCGGTTGTTTCTGTATCCGTGGTCCTGGGAGCGATTATCGCAGTTGTAGATTTTTTCGCCCAGTACGGAGTAGATTTATTAATTAAATAACTCAAAACGGACAAGAAAGGTGAGATTATGTCAGAGGCAAAATGGTACGTAGTTCATACCTATTCAGGGTACGAGAACAAAGTAAAAGCCAACATTGATAAGACAATCGAGAACAGACATCTTGAGGATCAGATCCTTGAAGTAAGAGTGCCGCTGGAAGACGTTGTTGAGATGAAGAACGGTGTCCAGAAAGTATCTCAGAAAAAGATGTTTCCAGGCTATGTGTTGATACACATGATTATGAATGATGATACATGGTACGTTGTTCGTAATACAAGAGGTGTGACAGGATTTGTCGGACCTGGATCTAAGCCGGTGCCGCTTACAGATGCGGAGATGGCTCCTCTGGGAATCCAGAGAGAGGAAGTAGTCATGGACTACGAGGAGGGCGACACAGTCCAGGTAATCGCTGGAGCATGGGCAGATACGGTTGGTGTAATCCAGTCTATCAACATGCAGAAGCAGAGCCTTACTATTAATGTTGAGCTCTTCGGCCGCGAGACCCCGGTTGAAATTGGTTTCGCAGAAGTTAAGAAAATGTAACAGTAAGTGGGAGGGGCGTTGTATGTTCCCCGCCATCACCACAAGGAGGTAATTGAAATGGCAAAAAAAGTAGAAGGTTATATTAAATTACAGATCCCAGCCGGCAAAGCTACTCCGGCACCACCGGTTGGACCTGCTCTTGGTCAGCACGGTGTAAACATCGTTGAATTTACAAAACAGTTCAACGCTAAGACTGCAGATCAGGGAGATATGATCATCCCTGTAGTTATCACAGTTTACAATGACAGAAGTTTCAGCTTCATCACAAAGACACCACCGGCAGCAGTTCTGATCAAAAAGGCCTGCAACATCAAATCTGGTTCAGGTGTACCTAACAAAACAAAAGTTGCTACAATCACAAAAGCTCAGGTTGAGGAAATCGCTAAGACAAAGATGCCAGACCTGAACGCTGCTACAATCGAGAGCGCTATGAGCATGGTAGAAGGTACATGCCGTTCTATGGGTGTAACTGTAACAGAATAATTGATGAAGATTAATGTGGGAGGGTTATCCCGACAATACCACTAGGAGGTTTATAGAATGAAAAGAGGAAAGAAATACGTTGAAGCTGCGAAAACAATCGACAGAGGAACACTCTACGATGTAGCAGACGCAGTATCATTAGTTAAAAAGACTGCAACAGCAAAATTCGATGAGACAATTGAAGCTCATATCAGAACTGGATGTGACGGACGTCACGCTGACCAGCAGATTCGTGGAGCAGTTGTTCTGCCACACGGAACTGGTAAAAAGGTTCGTATTCTTGTATTTGCGAAAGATGCCAAAGCTGAAGAAGCTAAAGCAGCTGGAGCAGATTTCGTAGGTGGCGAAGAACTTATTCCTAAGATCCAGAATGAAAACTGGTTTGAATTCGATGTAGTAGTAGCTACACCAGACATGATGGGTGTTGTTGGACGTCTCGGACGTGTACTTGGACCTAAGGGATTAATGCCAAACCCGAAGGCTGGTACAGTAACAATGGACGTTACAAAAGCTATCCAGGAAATCAAAGCTGGTAAGATCGAGTACAGACTTGATAAGACAAACATTATCCATGTGCCAGTAGGTAAAGCAAGCTTTACTGAAGAACAGCTTACAGACAACTTCCAGACGCTTATTGATGCGATTAACAAAGTAAGACCTGCAGCAGTTAAGGGACAGTACCTTAAGAGCGTAACACTTACTTCAACAATGGGACCTGGTGTAAAGATCAACCCAATGAAGCTTGTTTAATCCGCAAGATAATAATGAATAAAGAACTCTGTATACAGATGTGATGCTGTATACAGAGTTCTTTTTATACCTGAATATGTTAGAAAAGTTGCCGGTGGTATGTTTCGCAGATGTGTATTACTGAGTAAAATAGTAGGAAAAACTTCTTGACAAAACAAACAAACATTACTATACTGTGATAAAGCAGTAAAACCGATGAACAAGAGGAGTACGTAAGAATATTTATTCCCAGAGAGCTGCAGATGGTGGGATTGCAGCAGTAAGAGTTTTTACCGAATGGACTTGTGAGGGCAGTTTGAAACCGTATAACGGGAGTAGATGCTGACGGGATTCTCGCCCGTTATCAAGGAGATGTGTATGATAGTACATAAGAGAGTGGTCATGAGATGACAAATTGGGTGGTACCGCAGAAGTTTTAGAATATTTTAGAATGATATTAAGCTTTTGTCCCTTTAGAGGGACAGAAGCTTTTTTTGTGGGAAAATACAATCCGTTCCGACACTTCCATACACAGGCCGCAAGACAATCAGAATTTAAAGGAGGAATCATATCCATGTATCCAGAATGTGAAGAAACCATGAGACTTGCACCGGACTATCATATAATTCCGGTATGCAAAGAGATTTATGCAGATGTTATCACACCGATCACGCTTCTTCGTAAGATTGCGGCGGTGAGTAAAAGATACTATCTGTTGGAAAGCGTCGAGGGCGGAGAAAAATGGGGACGTTATTCGTTCCTCGGTTTTGATCCGATTATGAGAGTGACATGCAGTATGGATCAGGTCACAATCGAGACAGAAGAAGGAACCAAAGTAAAACATACGAAGAAACCATTGGAGATAATCCGGGAGATATTAAAGGGAATGAAAGCACCGAAGATCAAAGGAATCCCGCCATTTGCCGGAGGATTCGTTGGATATTTTGCATATTCCATGATCGGGTATGCAGAACCGGTACTTAAGATCAAAAAAGGAGATTTCCCGGATTATGATCTGATGCTATTTGATAAGGTAATTGCTTATGATCATCTGAAACAAAAAATCAGTGTGATCGTCAACATGAGGACAGATCATGTAATGGAAAATTACGGAAAGACAACTGCTAAGATCCAGGAGATGATAAGCCTGATCCGTAACGGTGAAGCATCGGAGATTCCGGTGGTAGATGCAAAGAGCAAGGTGGAATTTACCTGCAATGTCAGCAAGGAAGAATATTGCAGGGTAGTGGAGAAGACCAAAGAATATATCGTGGACGGCGATATTTTCCAGACGGTTATATCCAGACAATTTACAAGCCCATATGAGGGCAGTCTGATGAATCCATACCGGGTGCTTCGAACAACAAATCCTTCACCTTATATGGTGTACATGAATATGGATGGTGACGAGATCATGAGTACCTCGCCGGAGACTCTGGTAAGGTTAAAAGATGGAAGACTTACGACATTTCCTGTGGCGGGTTCCAGACCGAGAGGTAAGACGGAGGCAGAGGATAAAGCGCTGGAAGAAGAACTGTTGGTTGATGAAAAGGAACTTGCAGAACACAATATGCTGGTAGACCTCGGAAGAAATGATCTTGGAAAAATATCAGAATTTGGTTCAGTAGAAGTTACGGAATATATGATGATCCATAAATATTCAAAGATCATGCATATCTGCTCACAGGTGGAAAGCAATCTTCGCGAAGACGGTGATGCATTGAGTGCGATCGAATCGGTACTTCCGGCAGGAACTTTATCCGGCGCACCGAAGATCCGGGCATGTGAGATTATCGAAGAGCTGGAGACGGAACAGAGGGGAATCTACGGAGGAGCTCTTGGATATATTGATTTTACAGGTAATATGGATACCTGCATTGCTATCCGCATGGCAGTTAAGAAAGATGGAAAAGTATATGTACAGGCGGGCGGAGGTATCGTAGCGGACAGCATTCCTGAAAATGAGTACGAAGAATCGGCGAACAAGGCACTGGCAGTTATGAATGCTGTAAAGAATGCGAAGGAGGTACTGGAGTAATGATTTTGTTGATTGATAACTATGATAGTTTCTCATATAACCTCGTACAGATGGCAGGAAGTATAAGACCTGATATCAAAGTCATCCGTAATGATGCAATGACGGTAGAAGAGGTCAGAGAACTCAAACCGGATCACATTATATTATCGCCGGGACCGGGATATCCGAAGGACGCAGGAATCTGTGAAATGGTCGTAAAAGAACTGGCAGGAGAGATTCCAATCATGGGAGTCTGCCTGGGGCATCAGGCAATCTGTGAAGTATACGGAGGAATGATTGCGCATGCGAAGGAACTGATGCACGGAAAACAGAGCGAAGTAAAGTTGGATACAGAAAGTCAAATATTTGCCGAAATGAATCAAAAAATAAAGGCGGCAAGATATCATTCACTGGCGCTAAAGGGAGATACACTACCGACAGAACTGAAAGTGATTGCGAAGACGGAAGACGGAGAAGTGATGGCGGTGGAACACAGAAAGTATCCGGTATATGGAGTACAGTTCCATCCGGAATCTATCCTGACGCCGGAAGGTAGGAAGATAATTGAGAATTTCTTCCGGATAGAAATCTAAAAATAAGAAAAACTGAAGGAGGCAAAATTATGATAAGAGAAGCAATCGCAAAGTTAATGGAAAAAGAAGATTTGACATATGAAGAAGCAAGAGGCGTCATGGAAGAGATGATGGACGGAACTGCCACACAGGCACAGATGGGAGGCTTCCTGACAGCACTTTCCATGCAGGGTGAGACGATCGAAGAGATCACCGCATTTGCAACGGTAATGCGTGAAAAAGGCGTAAAGATCAAACCGGAGAGAGGAGTTATCGACATTGTAGGAACCGGCGGAGATCAGGTGGGAACATTTAATATCTCTACCACATCTGCATTTGTTGTCGCGGCAGGCGGCGTTCCGGTGGCAAAACATGGTAACAGAAGTGTATCAAGTAAGAGTGGTGCTGCCGATGTGCTGGAAAAACTCGGGGTAAATGTAACGCTGAAGGCAGAAGATAACGAAAAAGTGTTAAAAGACACAGGAATCTGTTTCTTCTTCGCTCCGGTTTATCATTCGTCCATGAAATACGCAGCACCTGTAAGAAAAGAACTTGGTGTCAGAACAGTATTCAACATTCTTGGACCATTGTCTAATCCGGCGGCGGCAACGATGCAGCTTCTTGGAGTTTATAATGAGAAACTGGCAGAGCCTTTGGCAAAGGTATTATCGAACCTTGGTGTGACGAGAGGCGTAGCCGTGTGCGGAGCAGACGGACTGGATGAGATTACATTAACGGGAGTTACAAAAGTATATGAGATCCGTGACGGAGAGATCACATCTTATTCCATTACACCGGAACAGTTCGGATTGAAGAGCTGTCCGCTGGAAGAACTGGTCGGAGGAACACCGGAAGAAAATGCACAGATCACACTGGACATTCTGACAGGAAAAGAGACGGGTGCCAAGAGAGATGTTGTTCTGATGAATGCGGGCATGAGCCTGTATCTCGGAATCGACGGCATCACATTAGAGGAAGGAATCCAGAAAGCAAAAGAACTGATCGAAAGCGGTGCGGCTTATAAGAAATATCAGGAATTCAGGGATGCAACACAGAATATATAACAGGAGATAATGACATGATCTTGGACAGAATAGCAGCGGATAGCAAATTGCGCGTAAACAAAGCAAAAAGAAAGATTCCATTTTCCCGGATGCGGGTTATGGCGTATGAAAAAGAAAAGAACACCGGATTTCCATTTGAGAAAATGTTAAAGGAACCGGGGATGCATTATATCTGTGAAGTGAAGAAAGCGTCACCGTCAAAAGGCGTGATTGCTGAGGATTTTCCATATATGGAGATTGCAAAAGAATACGAGGAGGCAGGTGCAGGAGCAATCTCCTGCCTGACAGAGCCGAAGTACTTTCAGGGAAGGAATGAATATCTGCAGAAAATTACGGAGAATGTAAAAATCCCGGTATTGCGGAAAGATTTCACCGTGGACGAATATATGATCTACGAAGCAAAAGTTCTGGGAGCATCCGTAGTGCTTCTGATCTGTGCGATGCTGGATACAGATACAATCTGCAGATACATTAAAATCTGTGACCAGCTCGGACTTTCGGCGTTGGTGGAAGTGCATGATGAAGAGGAGATGGAAAGTGCGATCAAAGCCGGCGCGAGAGTGATTGGTGTGAACAACCGGAATCTGAAAGACTTTACAGTGGATATCGGCAACAGCTTACGGCTTAGAAATCAGGCGCCGAAAGACATTCTATTTGTGGCGGAAAGTGGGATTAAGACGGCAGAAGATATTCGGAAGCTAAAAGAAGCCAAAGTAAATGGCGTGTTGATTGGTGAGACGCTGATGAGAAGTTCGGATAAGAAAGCGTGTCTTAAGGAACTGGATGGAGAGTAAAAGATGACAAGAATTAAAATATGCGGTCTGAAGCGGCCGGAAGATGTAGAATATGTGAACCAGTATCTTCCGGATTATGTGGGATTTGTATTCGCCGAAAGTAAGCGGAAAGTAACGGATGCGCAGGCAGAAGAACTCAGCGGAAAACTGGATAAAAAGATTATATCGGTCGGTGTATTTGTAAATGAGCCGGCGGAGCATGTTATAAAATTGGTAAAAAAAGGAATTATCCGGATGGTCCAGTTACATGGGGATGAAGATGCAGAATATATTTTAAAATTAAGAGAAAACTTGGAAGAAACAGCAAAAATCATAAAAGCTGTAAGGGTACAGTGCCGGGAACAGATTCTGGAAGCGGAAAAGTTGCCGTGTGATTATCTGCTTCTGGATACCTGGCAGAAGGGGGCATACGGTGGATGTGGAAAACAATTTGATAAGTCGCTGATCCCGTCGGAACTTACCGTGCCATATTTTCTGGCAGGAGGGCTTTCGGCAGAGAATATACAGAAGAATATAGAAACCTGTCATCCTTATGCGGTAGATGTAAGCAGTGCCGCAGAGACAGACGGGCATAAAGACGGGAAGAAAATACAGGAATTCATAGAAAGGGTTAGAGAATATGAGTAAAGGAAGATTTGGAGAATTCGGCGGACAGTATGTGCCGGAGACACTGATGAATGCAGTGAATGAAGTGGAAGAAGCATACAATCATTATAAAGATGATCCGGAGTTTCGGGCAGAGCTGGATGATCTGTTAAAGAATTATGCGGGCAGACCTTCATTATTATATGAAGCAAAGAAGATGACAAGAGATCTGGGCGGCGCAAAGATCTATCTGAAGAGAGAAGATCTGAACCATACCGGAGCGCATAAGATCAATAATGTGCTGGGACAGGTTCTTCTGGCAAAGAAGATGGGAAAGACCAGAGTGATCGCCGAGACAGGAGCCGGTCAGCATGGTGTGGCAACGGCAACGGCAGCGGCACTTATGGATATGGAATGTGAGATCTACATGGGAAAAGAAGATACCGACCGTCAGGCATTGAATGTATACCGTATGGAACTGCTCGGTGCCAAGGTGCATCCGGTGACAACAGGAACCATGACGCTGAAAGATGCGGTTAATGAGACGATGCGTGAATGGGCGAACCGTATGGATGATACCTTGTATGTATTAGGTTCTGTCATGGGACCACATCCATTTCCAACGATCGTACGTGATTTCCAGAAGGTGATCAGTAAAGAGATCAAAGAGCAGATACTGGAAAAAGAAGGAAGGCTTCCGGATGCAGTGATCGCATGTGTGGGTGGTGGAAGTAATGCGATCGGAGCATTTTATGAATTTATCCCGGATAAAGAAGTGCGCCTGATCGGATGTGAAGCGGCCGGACTTGGCGTTGATACCGGAAAGCATGCTGCTACCATCGCAAAAGGAACACAGGGAATCTTTCATGGGATGAAATCACTGTTCTGCCAGAATGAATATGGACAGATCGCACCGGTATATTCCATCTCTGCCGGACTGGATTATCCGGGAATCGGACCGGAACATGCAATGCTTGCGGAGACCGGACGTGCAGAATATGTGCCGGTCGCAGATGAAGAGGCGGTAGACGCATTTGAATATTTGTCAAAGACAGAAGGTATCATCCCGGCAGTGGAAAGTGCACATGCTGTCGCGTATGCAAAGAAACTGGCACCAACACTTGAGAAAGATAAGATTATTGTGGTAAATATTTCCGGACGCGGGGATAAAGATGTTGCTGCAATTGCGAGATACAGAGGAGTTGAGATTTATGAGTAAGATAAAAGACGCATTTAATAATAAGAAAGCATTTATTCCATTTATCACGGGAGGAGATCCGTCAATTGATGTTACGAAAGAACTTCTGCTTGCAATGCAGGAAGCAGGAGCAGACCTGATCGAGATCGGCATTCCATTTTCGGATCCGATCGCAGAAGGTCCGGTGATCCAGGAAGCAGATGAAAGGGCGTTGGCAGCAGGATGTACAACAGATAAACTGATGGATATGGTAGAGAGTCTGAAAGGTCAGCTGCGGGTTCCGGTTGTGTTCATGACATATATGAATCCCATCTTTGTTTACGGTACGGAGCGTTTTATGAAACGTGCGGCGGAGTGCGGCATCTGCGGTGTGATCGTACCGGATGTCCCGTATGAAGAAAAAAAAGATCTTGCCGGTGCAGGCAAAAAATACGGAGTTGAATTAGTATCGCTGATCGCACCAACCTCTCATGAGCGGATTCAGATGATTGCAAAAGAAGCAGAAGGGTTCCTTTACTGTGTCTCTTCTCTTGGTGTAACGGGAGTGCGTAAAGAGATTACGACCAATATCGGAGAGATGATCGGTAAGGTAAGAGAGGTTACAGATATCCCATGTGCGGTTGGATTTGGAATCTCTATACCGGAGCAGGCAAAGGAAATGGCGGCATTTTCAGATGGTGCAATTGTAGGATCGGCAATTGTAAGGATCGTAGCAGAGCATGGAGCAGACTGTGTACCGTATGTAAAAGAATATGTGCAGAAGATGAAAGCGGCTGTGGAAGAAGCATAAAAGAACGAATAACATAAAAGACGATGCAGTACAAAAGAAGACCAATGTGCTGAAAAGTTTTTTGAAAAGAAAATGAAAAATTTCTTGACAATAACACATGCATATGATAGTATATTACAGGACTGCCGAAGACAGTAGGTGCTTGAAAGAGCGTAAGAACACATTTTATGCGGACGCCTACCGAGGAAAGATCGATACTAAAGTATGACTTATCAACCTCTATGTCTTTGGATATAGAGGTTTTTTTACATTTATATCTGTCGGCGGTGTAAACTTACAAATCTACAAGGAGGTGCACCATTCGTGGCAAAAGTTGAATTAAAACAACCAGTTGTACAGGCTATTGCAGAGGACGTGAAAGACGCAACAAGCGTTGTCCTTGTTGACTACCGTGGACTGACTGTTGCAGAAGATACAGAGATGCGTAAACAGTTAAGAGAAGCAGGCGTTGTCTACAAAGTTTGTAAGAACACAATGATGAAGAGAGCTTTTGAAGGAACTGATTTCGCAGCATTAGATGAGCACTTAGAAGGACCAAGTGCTATCGCTATTTCTAAAGATGATGCAACAGCTCCGGCAAGAATCCTTTGCAAATTTGCAAAGAATGCAAAAGCCCTTGAATTAAAAGCAGGTGTGGTTGAAGGAACATTATATGATGTAGACGCATTAAATGAACTTGCTAAGATTCCTTCAAGAGAAGAGCTTCTTTCCAAATTACTTGGAAGCTTACAGTCACCTATCACAAACCTGGCTCGCGTTCTCAATCAGATCGCAGAAAAAGGTGGAGCAGATGCTTGTGAAGCAGCTCCGGCAGCAGAAGAAGCTGCAGAAGCACCAGCAGCTGAATAGGCTGATGGCAGCGTAATAATTTATTTCAAAAAAGAAAATAAGAAAAATGGAGGAAAATAAAATGGCAAAGTTAACAACAGAAGAATTTATTGAAGCTATCAAAGAGTTATCTGTATTAGAGTTAAATGATCTTGTAAAAGCTTGTGAAGAAGAATTTGGTGTATCCGCAGCAGCAGGTGTTGTAGTTGCAGCAGCTGGAGCAGAAGGTGGAGCAGCAGCAGAAGAGAAAGATGAGTTTGATGTAGAATTAGTTTCTGCAGGAGCAGCTAAGGTTAAAGTTATCAAAGTTGTTCGTGAAGTAACAGGACTTGGACTGAAAGAAGCTAAAGCATTAGTTGACGAAGCTCCAAAGGTAATCAAAGAAGGCGCTTCTAAAGCTGAGGCTGAAGAAATCAAGACTAAACTTGAAGCAGAAGGTGCTGAAGTTAACCTTAAATAATTCGAGTTTGATTGAATTATCAGGGCATTCCGGTGACGGGATGCCCTTTCGTATTATAAGGGATGCTGAATATAAGAAAGAACTGAAAAAATAGTGCGGATTTGCTTGACATACTTGACAGGCCTGTGCTATAGTAAAAAATGCGCTATTGTGGATAGTTATGCCATGATTTCGTAAAAAAAACAATAAATTGTGTTGTTTTTTGAGACTCTGCAAGTTATATGGGCAGTGAAAAGCCCAGCCAGAAAAATAAATGAGGAGTGAAACGTCAATATGGAGAAAAACAGAATTCGTCCTATTAAAAGTGGAAAAAGTTCACGAATGAGTTATGCCCGACAGAAAGAAGTCGTTCAGATGCCTAACTTGATCGAAGTTCAGACAGATTCTTACAAGTGGTTTCTGGATGAAGGGTTAAATGAAGTGTTCGATGACATTTCCCCAATTACAGATTACAGTGGAAAATTAAGCTTGGATTTCGTGGATTTTACTTTGTGTGAGAATGAAGTAAAATACACGATTGATGAGTGTAAAGAACGTGATGCAACATATGCTGCACCTCTGAAAGTCAAAGTAAGACTTCACAATAAAGAGACAGATGAGATCAATGAGCATGAGATCTTTATGGGAGATCTTCCACTGATGACAAGAACAGGTACCTTTGTGATCAATGGTGCGGAACGTGTAATTGTCAGCCAGTTAGTTCGTTCTCCTGGTATCTATTATGCCATTGCACATGACAAATTAGGTAAAAAACTGTATTCAGCTACCGTAATCCCGAACCGTGGTGCATGGCTGGAGTATGAGACGGATTCTAATGACGTTTTCTATGTACGTGTAGATAGAACAAGAAAGGTACCGATTACTGTGTTGATTCGTGCATTGGGAATCGGTACAAATCCAGAGATCATCGAACTCTTCGGAGAAGAGCCGAAGATCCTGGCAAGTTTTGAGAAAGATGCTGCAACGAATTATCAGGAAGGACTTCTGGAATTATATAAGAAGATCCGTCCGGGTGAACCTCTGGCAGTAGACAGTGCTGAAAGTCTGATCACAAGTATGTTCTTTGATCCGAGACGTTATGATCTTGCAAAAGTAGGACGTTACAAGTTCAATAAGAAGCTTGCGTTAAAGAACCGTATCAGTGGTCAGGTGCTGGCAGAAGATGTTGCAAGCCCAATGACAGGGGAAGTTCTGGCAGAAGCAGGAACCAAGATCACAAGAGAACTGGCTTCCGCAATCCAGAACAATGCAGTTCCATATGTATGGATCAGCGTAGAAGAGACAGAACGACCGATCAAGGTACTTTCAAATATGATGGTTGACCTTGATGCTGTTGTTGATGTGGATCCGGAAGAAGTAGGGGTTACAGAGCAGGTATATTATCCTGTACTTGCTGGAATTCTGGAAGAGACGGCCGGAGACATTGATGAATTAAAGGATGCAATCAAGAGAGACATCCACGATCTGATTCCAAAGCATATCACAAAAGAAGATATCTTAGCTTCTATTAACTATAATATGCATCTGGAATATGGCATCGGAACAGATGATGATATCGACCACCTGGGTAACAGACGTATCCGTTCTGTAGGTGAGTTGCTTCAGAATCAGTACAGAATCGGTCTTTCCCGTCTGGAAAGAGTGGTTCGTGAAAGAATGACAACACAGGATATGGAGGGCATTTCTCCACAGTCCCTGATCAATATCAAGCCTGTAACAGCAGCAGTGAAAGAATTCTTCGGATCTTCCCAGCTGTCACAGTTCATGGATCAGAACAATCCGCTTGGTGAGCTGACTCATAAGAGACGTCTTTCAGCGTTAGGACCTGGTGGTCTGTCAAGAGACCGTGCAGGATTCGAGGTACGAGATGTACACTATTCTCACTACGGAAGAATGTGTCCGGTAGAGACACCTGAAGGACCTAACATCGGTCTGATCAACTCTCTTGCAAGTTATGCAAGAATTAATGAGTATGGATTTATCGAGGCTCCATACCGTAAGATCAACCATGATGATCCGACTAATCCGGTAGTAACAGATGAAGTTGTATACATGACAGCGGATGAAGAAGATAATTATCATGTAGCACAGGCGAACGAGCAGTTGGACGAAGAAGGACATTTTGTACGTAAAAATGTATCTGGTCGTTACCGTGAAGAGACACAGGAATATGAAAGAAGAATGTTCGATTATATGGACGTATCTCCTAAGATGGTATTCTCTGTGGCTACAGCTTTAATCCCATTCCTTCAGAATGATGATGCGAACCGTGCCCTGATGGGATCAAACATGCAGCGTCAGGCAGTACCGCTCCTGTTTACCGAGGCTCCGGCAGTAGGAACAGGTATGGAAGAAAAAGCTGCCGTTGACTCCGGTGTATGTGTGGTCGCTGAAGAAGGCGGTACAGTAGAACGTTCTACTTCTACAGAGATTACAATTCGTCAGGATGACGGAAAACTGAAAAAATATAAATTAACAAAATTCCAGAGAAGTAACCAGAGCAACTGTTATAACCAGAGACCAATTGTCTTCAAAGGAGACAGAGTTGAAAAAGGCGAGGTTATTGCAGATGGACCATCTACATCTAATGGTGAACTTGGACTTGGAAAGAACCCGCTGATCGGATTCATGACATGGGAAGGTTACAACTACGAGGATGCTGTTCTGCTTAGTGAAAGACTGGTGCAGGATGATGTATATACTTCTATTCATATTGAAGAATATGAAGCAGAAGCACGTGATACAAAGCTTGGACCAGAAGAGATCACACGCGACATTCCAGGTGTTGGTGATGATGCACTGAAGAATCTGGATGAAAGAGGAATCATCCGTGTCGGAGCAGAAGTCCGTGCCGGAGATATCCTGGTAGGTAAGGTTACTCCTAAGGGAGAGACAGAGCTTACAGCTGAAGAAAGACTGCTTCGTGCAATCTTCGGTGAGAAAGCCCGTGAAGTAAGAGATACTTCTCTTAAAGTACCTCATGGAGAATATGGTATTGTAGTGGATGCAAAGGTATTTACAAGAGAGAATGGTGATGAGATGTCACCTGGAGTAAACCAGTCAGTCCGTATCTATATTGCACAGAAGAGAAAAATCTCTGTCGGTGACAAGATGGCCGGACGTCATGGTAACAAGGGTGTTGTTTCCCGTGTACTTCCGGTTGAAGACATGCCATTCCTGCCGAATGGACGTCCACTGGATATTGTGCTGAATCCACTGGGTGTACCGTCACGTATGAATATCGGTCAGGTCCTGGAGATTCACCTGTCCCTGGCTGCAAAAGCACTTGGATTCAACATCTCAACTCCTGTATTTGACGGAGCGAACGAGATTGATATTATGGATACTCTTGATCTGGCAAATGATTATGTCAACTTAAGCTGGGAAGAGTTTGAAGCAAAACATAAAGAAGAACTTCTTCCGGAAGTACTGCAGTATCTGTCAGACAACAGAGAACACAGAAAACTCTGGAAAGGTGTTCCGCTTTCAAGAGATGGTAAGGTCCGCCTGCGTGACGGACGTACTGGTGAGTACTTCGACAGCCCGGTAACCATCGGACACATGCATTACCTGAAACTGCACCACCTGGTAGACGACAAGATCCATGCACGTTCTACAGGTCCTTACTCACTGGTTACACAGCAGCCATTAGGAGGAAAGGCTCAGTTCGGTGGACAGCGTTTCGGAGAAATGGAGGTATGGGCACTGGAGGCTTATGGTGCATCATACACACTGCAGGAAATCTTGACTGTGAAGTCAGATGATGTCATCGGACGTGTGAAGACTTACGAAGCAATCATCAAGGGTGAGAATATTCCTGAACCGGGAATTCCGGAATCCTTCAAGGTATTGCTCAAAGAGTTACAGTCACTCGGACTGGACGTACGTGTCTTACGTGATGACAATACAGAAGTGGAGATTATGGAAACTTCCGATATGGGAGAAACAGATTTCCGTTCTCTGATCGAGGGAGACAGAAGATATCGTAATGATGATGACGAAGACTTTGGTAAACACGGATACAGCAAACAGGAATTCCAGGGTGAAGAGCTGGTTGATGTAGAAGAAGAACCAGAATCAGACGATGATTTCGATATGAATTTTGAAGAAAATGATGACTATGATTTCGGCGATTCATCTGATGATGAATAGGAAGGGGTCCAAAGTATGCCAGAAAATAATAAGGAACAAACTTATCAGCCAATGACTTTTGATGCGATCAAGATCGGTTTGGCATCACCTGAAAAGATTCTGGAATGGTCAAAAGGAGAAGTTACCAAACCAGAGACCATCAACTATAGAACTTTAAAACCTGAAAAAGACGGACTGTTCTGCGAAAAGATTTTCGGACCAAGCAAGGACTGGGAATGCCATTGTGGAAAGTACAAAAAGATCCGCTATAAAGGTGTGGTCTGCGACCGTTGTGGTGTTGAAGTAACAAAAGCAAGTGTACGTCGTGAGCGCATGGGCCATATCGCCCTTGCTGCTCCGGTATCGCACATCTGGTACTTCAAGGGAATTCCAAGCCGTATGGGACTGATTCTTGATCTGTCCCCGAGAACATTGGAAAAAGTACTGTATTTCGCTTCTTATATCGTACTGGATAAAGGTGAGTCAGATCTGATGTACAAACAGGTATTATCAGAGGCTGAATATCAGGAAGCAAGAGAAAAATGGGGAAGCACATTCCGTGTAGGAATGGGTGCAGAATCCATCAAAGAACTTCTTGAGAACATTGATCTTGAGAAAGAATATACAGAATTGACAGAAGGCTTGAAAGGTGCAACCGGACAGAAACGAGCAAGAATCGTAAAACGTCTGGAAGTAGTAGAAGCTTTCCGTGAGTCTGGAAACAAGCCAGAATGGATGATCATGACAAATATCCCGGTTATCCCACCGGATCTTCGTCCAATGGTACAGCTGGATGGCGGACGTTTTGCGACCTCTGACCTGAATGATCTGTACAGAAGAATCATCAACAGAAATAACCGTCTGAGACGTCTTCTTGAATTAGGCGCACCGGACATTATTGTTAGAAATGAAAAGAGAATGCTTCAGGAAGCTGTAGATGCCCTGATTGACAATGGCCGCCGCGGACGTCCGGTAACAGGACCTGGTAACCGTGCACTGAAATCTCTTTCCGATATGCTGAAAGGTAAGTCCGGACGTTTCCGTCAGAACTTGCTTGGTAAGCGTGTTGACTATTCCGGACGTTCCGTTATTGTTGTAGGACCGGAACTTAAGATTTACCAGTGTGGTCTGCCGAAAGAAATGGCAATCGAGCTGTTCAAACCATTTGTTATGAAAGAACTGGTTCAGAACGGAACAGCACACAATATTAAAAATGCTAAGAAGATGGTAGAAAGACTTCAGCCGGAAGTATGGGATGTTCTGGAAGAAGTAATCAAAGAGCATCCGGTTATGCTGAACCGTGCCCCTACACTGCACAGACTTGGTATTCAGGCATTTGAACCGATTCTTGTAGAAGGTAAGGCTATCAAGCTTCATCCATTGGTTTGTACAGCGTTCAACGCCGATTTCGACGGAGACCAGATGGCTGTCCATCTTCCACTTTCCGTAGAAGCACAGGCAGAGTGCCGTTTCTTACTTCTGTCACCGAACAACTTACTGAAGCCGTCTGATGGTGGTCCGGTAGCCGTTCCTTCACAGGATATGGTACTTGGTATCTATTATCTGACTCAGGAGCGTCCTGGTGCCAAGGGAGAAGGCATGATCTTCAAGAGCTTCAACGAAGCACTTCTTGCTTATGAAAATGCTGCCGTAACACTTCATTCACGTGTAAAAGTACGTGTATCCAAGAAGATGGCAGATGGAACAGTGAAGACAGGAACGGTAGAATCTACAGTCGGACGTTTCATGTTTAATGAGATCATTCCGCAGGATCTGGGATTTGTAGACCGTGACGTAGAAGGAAATGAATTGCTTCTGGAAGTTGATTTCCATGTAGGAAAGAAACAGCTGAAACAGATTCTTGAAAAAGTTATCAATACACATGGAGCTACTGCTACAGCAGAAGTACTCGACCATGTAAAGGCTATGGGTTACAAGCTTTCAACAAGAGCTGCCATGACCGTATCCATTTCTGACATGACGGTACCTCCGCAGAAACCGGAGATGATCAAAAATGCACAGGATACTGTAGATAAGATTACAAAGAACTTCAAACGTGGTCTCATTACAGAAGAAGAAAGATATAAAGAAGTTGTAGAGACATGGAAAGCAACTGACGATGCCCTTACAAAGGCGCTGCTTGACGGTCTTGATAAATATAACAACATTTTCATGATGGCAGATTCCGGAGCCCGTGGATCTGACAAACAGATCAAACAGCTTGCAGGTATGCGTGGTCTGATGGCCGATACAACAGGTCACACGATCGAGCTGCCAATTAAATCAAACTTCCGTGAAGGTCTTGATGTACTGGAATACTTCATGTCTGCACATGGAGCTCGAAAAGGTATGTCCGATACAGCTCTTCGTACAGCCGATTCGGGATATCTGACAAGACGTCTGGTAGACGTATCACAGGAACTGATCATCCACGAAGTAGACTGTGCAAAACCGGGAGCACCGATTCCTGGAATGTATGTAAAAGCATTCATGGATGGAAACGAAGTGATCGAAAGTCTGCAGGATCGTATCACAGGACGTTATATCTGTGAGAACATCGTAGATAAAGATGGTAACATCCTTGTAAAGGCAAATCACATGGTAACACCGAAACGTGCAGAGCTGATCTGTAAAAAGGGTGTTGACGAGAAGGGCGAGCCGCTGACACAGATTAAGATCCGTACAATCCTTACATGTCGTTCACATAATGGTGTATGTGCAAAATGTTACGGATCCAACATGGCAACAGGTGAGCCGGTACAGGTTGGAGAAGCTGTCGGAATCATCGCCGCACAGTCAATTGGAGAACCTGGTACACAGCTTACTATGAGAACATTCCATAGTGGTGGTGTAGCCGGTGGAGATATCACACAGGGTCTTCCTCGTGTCGAGGAGCTTTTCGAGGCAAGAAAGCCTAAGGGACTTGCAATTATCACAGAAATCGCAGGAACTGCTAACTTAAATGACACGAAGAAGAAACGTGAGATCATTGTGACAAATAAAGAAACAGGTGAATCCAAAGCATATCTGATCCCTTATGGATCACGTATCAAGGTGGCTGACGGCGCAGAACTGGAAGCCGGTGATGAACTGACAGAAGGTAGTGTAAATCCACACGATATTCTGAGAATCAAAGGACTTCGTGCTGTACAGGATTACATGATCCAGGAAGTTCAGAGAGTATATCGTCTACAGGGTGTAGAAATTAACGATAAACATATCGAGGTTATCGTTCGTCAGATGCTGAAGAAGATACGTATCGAAGAGTCCGGAGACACAGAATTCCTTCCGGGAACAAATGTTGACAGACTTGAGTTTGAGGATGTAAATGAAGCTTTGGAAGCAGAAGGTAAAGAACCTGCAACAGGTGAGCAGATCATCATGGGTATTACAAAAGCTTCCCTTGCTACGAATTCATTCCTGTCTGCCGCTTCCTTCCAGGAGACAACAAAAGTCCTGACCGAAGCTGCTATTAAGGGTAAGGTTGATCCGCTGGTAGGTCTGAAAGAGAATGTTATCATTGGTAAACATATTCCTGCCGGAACAGGTATGAGAAAGTATCGTGACATCAAGTTGAACACAGAGATGGAAATGGAAGACGAACTGGATTTTGAGGACGATTTTGATTTTGAGTTCAAAGATGCAGATGAGATGAATCAGGAGATTACTCTTGATGAAGGAACAGAAGATGCAGTAGAAGATATTGCAGAAGAAACAGTTGCTGTATCTGAAGATGAAGAATAAAATATAAGTCAAATAAAAAGAAAGTGTTCACACTGAAAAGTGTGGACATTTTCTTTTTTTAATGAAGAATAAGTTAATATCACTAACGTTTACTGTTATTTGTATATATAAATTGACTTTTATATTTAAAAAGTTTATAATAATTGTCAGTGAGAATCAGTGAAAATAGTAACAGATTCTGTCAACATTTTAAGAAAGGTTGGGGTTCTATTATGGATCAAGGTAAACTTACAAGAATATTAAAATCAATGGAGGAGCATGAGGTTCCGCAGATGATCGTTTCTGACCCGGTTGCGATCTTCTATCTGACAGGCAAGTGGATTTTCCCGGGAGAAAGACTTCTGGCATTGTATCTGAATGTGAACGGAAATCATAAAATGGTAATCAACAAATTATTTCCACAGGAATCAGATCTTGGCGTAGATCTTATCTATTATGATGACATTGAAGACGGAGTAGAGATCTTAAGCAAGTATGTAGATAAAGATAAGACAATGGGAATTGATAAAACATGGCCGTCAAAATTCCTTATTCGTCTGCAGGAGTTAGGCGGAGGAAGTAAATTTGTAAATGGATCTCCGATCATCGATTATATCCGTATGGTAAAAGATGAGAAAGAAAAAGATCTTATGAGAAAATCTTCTAAGTTAAATGATATTGCTATGGAAAAGATCATTCCATGGGTAGCAAAAGGATTAACTGAGAAAGAATTAAATGCAAAAATGCGTGAAATTTACAAAGAAATCGGATGTGAAGATGTATCGTTCGATCCAATTACAGCATACGGACATGGCGCTGCAGATCCACATCATGTAACAGATGATTCCAAAGGAAAACGCGGAGATTGTGTAATTCTTGATATCGGTGGATTTAAAGATAACTATGCATCGGATATGACAAGAACTGTATTCATCGGTGAAGTATCTGACCGTGCAAAAGAAATTTATGATATCGTAGTTGAAGCAAACAGAAGAGGTATCGAAGCTGCCAAACCGGGAAATAGAATGTGCGACGTTGACCTTGCTGCAAGAAATTACATCGAGGAAAAAGGATTTGGCGAGTATTTCACACACAGAACAGGACATTCTATCGGACTGGAAGATCACGAATTTGGTGATGTATCATCTGTTAATACTGACATCATCAAGGTTGGACAGTGCTTCTCAGTAGAGCCGGGAATCTATCTCCCGGATGAGAACATCGGTGTTCGTATCGAAGACCTTGTAATGATCACAGAAGATGGATGTGAAGTCCTGAATGACTTTACAAAAGACCTGATCGTTGTACCGGAAGAGTAAAATATCAGAATACATATTTCGTACAGAAATGGAGAAAATGCAGATGACAAGAGATCAGGCGTATGAAATCTTAACAAAATACATGAAAGGTGAGAATTATATTACACATTCTCTGGCAGTTGAGGCTATTATGAAGGGATTGGCCAAACGTCTTGCGCCGGACGAGGTGGAATATTGGGGAATTGCAGGATTGCTGCATGATCTGGATGAAGAGCAATGTGACTGGGAGCATGACTTAAGTGTACACGGACCGACATCGGTAGAAATCTTAAAAAAAGAAGGGATTGATGATCCTGTATTATTTGGAGCGATCTGTGCACATAATCCGAAAAGTGGCGTGAAAGCGAAAACAAAAATCCAATATGCACTTCTGGCTGCAGATCCAATGAGTGGTTTCTTAAAAGCGGTTGCGCAGATTTACCCGGATAAAAAGATTGCAAGTGTAAAAAGAAAGTCTGTTATAAAACGTTTTAATGAAGCACGATTTGCGAAAGGTGCCAATCGTGATTATATGGAAAGTATTGAATTTACAGGGCTGATGCTGGAGGATCTGATTGATATCGGATTGGAAGAAATGTGTGCGATCTCTGATGAATTAGGATTATAACAAAGTATAAAATGGTGTTGTAAGAAATATAGATCTTACAACACCATTTATAATATATCACTAATTATTCATAACGCTCATCGATGACACGTTTTGTCTTCTTTTCGCTTCGAGGTAATAATCCGATTTCAACAACTTTAACTAACGGTGTAAAGCCTATGCGGCTTTTGACGGTAGCTGCGATTCGTTTGGCAAGATCAAGGAAGTCAACCGTTCCATTTGTTTCAACATAGATTCGCATGGTGTCTTTTCCGTCAAGATGAGAAATGCGGATCTGATATTCACTGGATACTTCAGAAAATTCTTTTAAGATTTCCTCAATCTGAGCTGGGAACACATTTACACCCTTGATCTTCATCATATCATCGGTACGTCCCATAATAGTATCGAGCCGTGGGAATCTGCTTCCGCAAGGACATTCTCCCGGAATGATGCGGGAAAGATCATGTGTGCGGTAGCGGATAAGAGGTGCTCCTTCTTTGACCAGGGTGGTAATGACGATTTCTCCGAGTTCTCCGTCTGGAAGTACTTCACCGGTTACAGGGTCGATGATCTCAATGTAAATATAATCATCCCAGTAGTGCATACCACAGTCATGGGAACAGCTGATTCCGATTCCCGGTCCATAGATTTCCGTCAGGCCATAGATATCATAGAGTTCAATTCCAAGTTCTTCCGTGATACGCCGGCGCATTTTTTCACCCCAGCGTTCAGAACCAATGATTCCTTTCTTCAGATGGATCTTGTCTTTGATTCCTCTTTTTTGGATTTCTTCTGCAAGAAGCAGGGCGTAAGAGGAAGTAGAACCGAGAACGGTTGTCTTCATATCCATCATCATCTGAAGCTGTTTGTCGGTGTTTCCGGGTCCCATAGGAATAACCATGCTTCCTAATCTTTCGGCACCTGCCTGAAATCCGATTCCGGCAGTCCAGAGTCCGTATCCGGGTGTGATCTGGATACGGTCCAGATTTGTAAGACCGGCCAATTCATAGCAGCGTTGAAACATGATTGCCCAGTCGTCTACATCTTTCTGAGTATATGGAATGATGACCGGCAGTCCGGTGGTACCGGAAGAAGAGTGGATTCGGACAATCTTTTCTTCCGGTGCGGTCATCAGACCAAGAGGATAAGCATTTCTTAAATCATTTTTCTCAGAAAACGGAAGCTTTTGAAAATCTTCCGCTGACTGTATACTGGTAACACCGGCTTCTTCTAATTTCTTTCCATAGAAACTTTCTGCTTTCAGGAGCGCCTGTATCTGATTATTTACCTGTGCGATTTGTGTCTCTGTAATCTGCATATGTCGTGTTCCTGCCTTTCTTTGTTATATGTTATAGTTTAATGCCCGGAGATTCATTTCATGGAATTTCTCGGGAAGTGTATATTTCATAATGTCTTCAATTTCAGAGATTGTAAAGTCCAGTACTCCGGTCCGTATGGCTGCGCCAAGAAGCACCATGTTCAGTACTTTGGAAGAACCAATGTCTGCACATGCCTGATCTGCATTTACAAGAGTCAGATTAGGAACAGCCGCTTTTAGATATTCAAGCATCCGAGGTGCATCATAATCTGATCCGCTTAAGGTAGCAGTAACTGGTTTTACAGCTCGGGTGCTGACAACAATATGTCCGTGGTCTTTGAGATAGGGAAGCATACGGACTGTCTCACCTGGTTCGAAGCCGATGATCAGGTCGGCAGTTCCTGTTTCAATCATTGGCGAATAGAGATTATCACCCATACGAAGATGACTGAATACACTACCACCACGCTGAGCCATACCGATGGTCTCGGCACTCATGACAGGAATATCTTTACTCATAGCTGCTGCGGCAAGAAGTTTGGAAGCGAGAACGGTTCCCTGACCGCCGACGCCGCACAGGACAATGTTTTTTTGATTATTCATGTTTTTTACCTCCTATAATAGCAGCTGTAGGGCATATCTGACTGCATAATCCGCAGCCGGTACACATCGTATCATCAATGCAGACATTACCGTTGTCAAGTACAATGGCAGGGCATCCAAGTTCACGGATACATTTTTTACATCCGATACATTTTTTGGCATCTATATGAAGAGAAAACTCCGGCTTGGTGATGGCTATACATGGTGATTTGAATATAATAGCTTTTACACCTGTCTTATCAGCCATTTCCCGGACGCATGCTACAGATGAGTTCAAATCCAGCGGATTTACAGTCTTAACATCTGTAACGCCGATTCCGCGGAGGACTTGTTCGATATTAATCTTTTGCACGATCTCCCCCATCACTGTGCGGCCGGTTCCAGGGTGTGGCTGATGTCCGGTCATGGCTGTGGTAGAGTTATCCAGAACGATCAGTATCATATTCGCCTGGTTGTACACGGCATTGACAACACCTGTGATCGCAGAGGCGAAGAAGGTCGAGTCTCCGACAAATGCAAAGCATGTGGTGTCAGGTTCCACTTTTTCGATACCTTGTGCGATATTCAATCCGGCACCCATACACAGACAGGTATCAACCATATCGAGAGGAAGGGCATTTCCGAGCGTATAACATCCGATATCCCCGCAGAAAACGGTTTTCTTTCCTTTCATAGCTTTTTTTACGGCGTAGAAAGAAGCTCTGTGAGGACATCCGGCGCAAAGTACCGGCGGGCGGACCGGCAGTGCCGGCGGTTCCGGAAAATCAGTGGTGACAGGGGAGGTAAGACCAAGAAATGTGTTAATATAGGTAGTTATAGTGTCACGGGTGTTTTCTCCGGCACAGGCAGTATGACCACTGAGTTTTCCGTTAATTCTGGTTGGAAGATGATATTTTCCGCATATATAGATCAGCTCACGTTCGATGACCGGATCAAGTTCTTCCAGACAGAGAACCTCATCAAGTCCAGAAAGGAAATCTACTGCTAATTTTTCCGGAAATGGATGAGGCGTGGCAATTTTTAAAGTCTTTACCATACCTGTCTTTTTTAATGTTTCCATCGTGTAGGTATAGCTGATCCCTCCGGTGGCGATTCCTTTTTTTGAATCCTTGAAAGCATCGCAGGATGGATGAATCGTATTTTTCTCATAAGAAGAAAAGATATCGGATAATTCCTGGTTACGTGCTTCGATTTTTTTGTGATTCATGAAAGATAATCTAGGAAAGATAACCCAGCGTTTGGAATCTTTGATAAAACCTTCCGGCTGGTGGTGGGTATATTCTGTCTCATCTTTTACCATGATAGACGCGTAGCCATGACAGACACGTGTGGTTGGACGTAAGAATACCGGAGTACCGTATTTTTCTGAATATTCAAAAGCTTCCTGGATCATCTCATAAGCCTCCTGCGCAGAAGATGGGTCGAAACAAGGCAGCTTGGAAAATCTGGAAAAATGTCTGGTATCCTGTTCTGTCTGAGAAGAAATCGGACCCGGATCATCTGCTACGAGAATGACCATTCCGCCTTTGATCCCGACGTACTCGAGACTCATCAGCGGATCGGAAGCAACATTTAATCCGACCTGCTTCATGGTTACCATGGATCTTGCACCGGCATAAGAAGCTCCGGCAGCCAGTTCCATGGCCGCTTTTTCGTTCACGGACCATTCTACATACACATCATCCGGCCGGTGTTTTGCTATAGTTTCCAGGACTTCCGTAGAAGGGGTTCCGGGATAACCGGCTACGACATTGACTCCGGCAGCAACTGCACCGAGGGCAATTGCTGCATTTCCCATTAAAAATTCTTTATGCATAATCATATCACCTCTAATTGTACAAATTCATTATTTAAATAGTATAATATGTCTGATAAAGAAATGCAATCTTTTGGTAACGTGATAAAGCAAGGGAAACGAAGAATGTCTTTTCGGGAATACAAGGATATGATAGAATAACACTACCAGATAGATTGTGACAGGTATCAGAAAATAAAAAGAGGTATGTAAGATGAAAAAATATGATTATTTAGTAGTCGGGTCAGGATTATATGGGGCAGTGTTTGCCCGTGAAGCAAAAAAAGCGGGAAAATCTGTTCTGGTAATTGATAAACGTCCGAATATTGCGGGAAATGTATATACAGAGGATGTAGAAAAAATTCATGTACATAAGTATGGTGCACATATTTTTCATACAAATAATAAGAAAGTATGGAATTATATTACGCAGTTTGCGGAGTTTAACAGATTTACGAATTCACCGGTAGCGAATTATAAGGGTGAGTTATATTCACTTCCTTTTAATATGTATACATTTAACAAGATGTGGGGAGTGGTGACACCGGAAGAAGCAGAGGCGAAGATAGAAGAGCAGAGAAAGGAAATTACGGGAGAGCCAAAGAATCTGGAAGAACAGGCAGTTTCACTGGTTGGAAGAGATATCTATGAGAAATTGATCAAGGGTTATACAGAGAAGCAGTGGGGACGTGACTGCACAGAACTTCCGGCATTTATTATCAAGAGACTTCCGGTGCGTCTGACATTCGACAATAATTATTTCAATGCAATGTATCAGGGAATTCCTGTGGGAGGGTACACGAAGATGGTAGAGAATCTTCTGGATGGCATAGAGATCCGTCTGAACACAGAATATCTGGAGCATAAAGAGGAATTAGATGCGCTGGCAGAAAAAGTAGTTTATACAGGACCGATCGATGCTTATTTTGAATATAAACTCGGAACGTTGGAGTACCGCTCTGTAAGATTTGAGACGGAACTTTTAGACAAGCCGAATTTCCAGGGGAATGCAGCTGTAAACTACACAGACAGAGAGACGCCGTGGACACGTATCATCGAGCATAAGTGGTTCGAATTTGGAAAGGATTCAGAAGGAAATGATATTCCAAAGACTGTGATCAGCCGAGAATACAGCTCTGAATGGAAATTGGGTGACGAACCATATTATCCGGTCAATGATGAAAAAAATGGAGCATTGTACGCAGAATACAAAAAATTAGCAGAAAAAGAAGAGAAAGTGATCTTCGGAGGCCGTCTCGGGGAATATAAATATTATGATATGGATGCTGTCATAGCATCAGCGTTAGAACTCTGTGAAAAGGAACTCGGAATTATAACCGGGTAATAATGAAAAAAGTATGCATAGAAGCAATTGTCTTTGCACATATGCATACTTTTTTGCCATTTTTGCTTGAACTTGAGTCTAATACCAACTATAATGGGGGCAGTTGCTTTGTGAAAGATAGACGATATATTATTTTAGGAGAATAGATATGGGAAGATATTTCGGAACAGATGGTTTCCGTGGCGAAGCCAATAATAACTTAACAGCAGATCATGCGTACAAGATCGGAAGATTTCTCGGATGGTACTATGGAGAAGTAAAACGTCAGAATGGTGATGATACACCGGCACGTATTGTAATTGGAAAGGATACGAGACGTTCCAGCTATATGTTCGAATATACATTGGTAGGTGGACTTGTTGCATCGGGAGCAGATGCTTACCTGCTTCATGTTACAACAACACCATCTGTTGCTTATGTGGCAAGAACGGATGAATTTGACTGCGGGATCATGATTTCTGCAAGCCATAATCCGTATTATGACAACGGAATCAAACTGATCAACGGTAATGGCGAGAAGATGGATGAGGGAACGATCGCACTGGTAGAAGACTATCTGGATGGAAAACTGGAAGTATTTGGGGAAAAGTATGAGGAGATTCCATTTGCACATACATCTAAGATTGGACGTACGGTAGACTATGTATCAGGAAGAAACCGTTACATCGGATATCTGATTTCACTTGGACTTTATTCTTTCAAGGGTGTGAAGGTCGGACTGGATTGTGCGAACGGAAGTTCATGGAATCTGGCAAAGTCTGTATTTGATGCACTTGGAGCCAAGACATATGTGATCAATGCAGAGCCGGACGGAACGAATATCAATAACAATGCAGGATCTACGCACATCGGCGGCCTGCAGAAATTTGTTGCCGAGAATGGTCTGGATGTTGGATTTGCATATGACGGAGATGCTGACAGATGTCTCTGTGTAGATGAAAAAGGGAATCTGATAGATGGAGATGCGATTCTTTATATTTATGGAAAATATATGAAAGAACGTGGAAAACTGGAAAACAATACGGTTGTTACAACAGTTATGTCTAATTTTGGGTTATACAAAGCATTCGATGAGGCAGGGATTGATTATGCAAAGACTGCAGTCGGAGACAAATATGTATACGAATATATGACAAACAATGGATGCATTCTCGGAGGAGAACAGTCCGGCCATATTATTTTCTCAAAATATGCTTCCACAGGAGACGGTATCCTTACCAGTCTTAAGATGATGGAAGTTATGATGGCAAGAAAGAAGAAAATGAGTGAACTCATGGAAGGGCTTCATATTTATCCACAGGTTCTGGAGAATGTACGTGTGACAGATAAGAAAGCAGCGCAGGACGATGCGGATGTACAGAGCGCGGTACGGGCAGTAACAGAAGCCCTTGGAGATACCGGACGCATCCTCGTGCGGGAATCCGGAACAGAACCACTTCTCAGAGTTATGGTAGAAGCAGAGACAGAAGAAATCTGTAAAAAATATGTAGATCAGGTTGTAGATGTAGTTAAGAAAAAAGGATATGTGATCGGCTAAAGCAGCGGACCTGAGGCAGAGATAAGATACATAAATACCAGAAATGGAATAGATTATATTAAGAATAATACAGGGAGAAAAATCGAATTATGTGTGGAATTGTAGGATTTACAGGTGAACACCAGGCAGCACCGATCTTGTTGGATGGTTTGTCAAAACTGGAATATCGTGGTTACGACTCGGCAGGAATTGCTATACGTGACGGCAGTGCAGATGCAGAGATCATTAAGGCAAAAGGCAGACTGAAAGTTCTTGCTGAGAAGACGAATGATGGTGAATCCGTAAAAGGAACCTGCGGTATCGGTCATACAAGATGGGCAACACATGGAGAACCATCTGAGAATAATGCACATCCTCATGCAAGTGATGATGGAAATGTTGTGGCTGTTCATAATGGTATTATTGAAAACTATCAGGAATTAAAGGATAAACTTGTCCGTAAAGGGTATACATTCTATTCTGAGACAGACACGGAAGTAGCAGTAAAACTGATCGATTATTATTATAAAAAATATGAGGGGACTCCGGTAGATGCGATCAATCATGCGCTGGTACGGATCAGAGGCTCCTACGCATTGGCAATTATGTTCAGGGATTATCCGGAAGAAATCTACGTAGCAAGAAAGGACAGTCCGATGATCCTTGGAGTTGCGAACGGAGAATCCTATATTGGTTCCGATGTTCCTGCAATTCTGAAATATACGAGAGATGTATACTATATCGGTAACCAGGAGATGGCACGTGTCCGTAAAGGTGAGATTACATTCTATAACCTGGATGGAGAAGAGATTGAAAAAGAATTAAAGACGGTTGAATGGGACGCAGAGGCAGCAGAAAAATCAGGATATGAGCATTTCATGATCAAGGAAATACATGAGCAGCCAAAGGCAGTTTCAGATACACTGAATTCTGTTATAAAAGACGGAATGATTGATCTTTCAGAGGTCGGACTTTCGGAAGAAGAGATCAAAGAGATCAGCCAGATTTATATCGTGGCATGTGGATCGGCATATCATGTCGGAGTGGCAGCACAGTATGTCATGGAAGATCTGGCAAGAATTCCGGTACGTGTAGAACTTGCATCAGAATTCCGCTATCGTAATCCGATTCTTGATCCGAAAGGACTGGTAGTCATTATCAGCCAGTCAGGAGAGACCGCAGACAGTCTGGCAGCACTCAGAGAATCAAAGAAACAGGGAGTAAAGACACTTGGTATCGTGAATGTAATCGGTTCTTCTATTGCCAGAGAGGCAGACAATGTATACTATACACTGGCAGGACCGGAGATTGCAGTTGCGACAACAAAAGCATACAGCACACAGTTGATCGCAGCTTATACACTTGCAATTCAGTTCGCAAAGATCAGAGGACAGATTACAGAAGAACAGTATGCCGGATATATTGAAGAACTTCAGAGCATTCCGGAGAAAATTCAAAGAATTATCGAGGATAAAGAGAGACTTCAGTGGTTTGCATCCAAACAGGTGAATGCGAAAGACATTTTCTTTATCGGTCGTGGAATTGATTATGCGATTTCCCTTGAGGGAAGCCTTAAGATGAAAGAAATCAGCTATATTCATTCAGAGGCATATGCAGCAGGAGAATTGAAGCACGGAACGATTTCCCTGATTGAAGAGGGTACACTGGTTATCGGAGTACTGACACAGCCGGAATTATATGAAAAGACACTGAGCAACATGGTAGAGTGTAAGAGCCGTGGCGCATATCTGATGGGACTTACAACATTTGGACATTATAATATTGAAGAAAACGCAGATTTTTCTGTATACATTCCAAAGACAGACCCTCATTTTGCAACATCACTTGCAGTTATTCCGCTTCAGTTACTTGGATATTATGTATCAGTAGCAAAAGGTCTGGATGTAGATAAACCGAGAAATCTTGCAAAGAGTGTAACAGTAGAATAGAAATGAACAGGGTGGGATATGGCATGATAAACAGTCATGGTATATCCCGCTTTTTTGTGCTATACTGATTTTAACTGTAAAAAAGACAAATAAACAAAGGAGAAAGAAAATTATGAAAACAGCATTAGTCATCATGGCTGCAGGAATGGGTTCGCGTTTTGGCGGCGGAATTAAGCAACTGGAACCGGTAGGTCCAAATGGGGAGATCATTATGGATTATTCCATTCATGATGCAATAGAGGCCGGATTTAATAAAGTAGTATTTATCATTCGTAAGGATATCAAAGATGCATTCCATGATGCGATCGGAAAAAGAATTGAAGGAATCTGTAATGAATTGAACATAGAATTTGCTTATGCATATCAGGAGTTGGATGATCTTCCGAAAGGAATTGAAAAGCCGGCCAAGAGAAGCAAGCCGTGGGGAACAGGACAGGCGGTACTGGTATGTAAAGATATTATCAAAGAGCCATTCGTAGTTATTAATGCAGATGACTATTATGGAAAAGAAGCATTTGTAAAGATTCATGAGTTCCTTGTGGAAAATTATACACCGGAAAAATCAAAAGAACTTTGCATGGCCGGATTCATTCTTGGCAATACTTTAAGTGATAATGGAACTGTTACAAGAGGAATTTGTGCAGTAGATGAGAATGATTATCTGACAGATGTCGTAGAAACTTATGAAATCAAAAAGACATCAGACGGAGCAGAATCTCAGGGAAATAGAATTGATGTAAATGCACATGTATCGATGAACATGTGGGGACTGACACCGGAGTTTGTAGGACTTCTGGAGGAAGGATTTGTAGAATTCTTTGAGAATATCAAAGGGGATGAAGCAAAAGAACTGAAAGGTGAATATCTGCTCCCGATCTATATTGATGAACTTCTGAAAAAGGGAAAAGTAAGTGTCAGACTTCTGGAGACACAGGACAAATGGTTTGGCGTAACTTATAAAGAAGACAAACCGGTTGTAGTAGAGTCATTTGCAAAACTGATTGCAGACGGTGTATATCAGAAAGATCTGTTTGCAGATCTTAAGGCGTAATATCCGGGATATAACCGCAGGTATGATATCGAAAGCATGTGATTGAACAGGAAGAAAAAAGACAGGAAAGAATATGACGGAAAACAGGAGAAAGAGAAATAAGGCAGGAATTATCTGGCTGTTTCTTATGCTGATATGGCTGACGGTGATTTTTTCATTTTCAGCAAAAAAGGCAGATGAATCGACGGTAATGAGCCACTCTGTCGGAAAGTTGATTGGAAATATCGTGATTCCGGAGTACAGATCCTGGCCGAAAGATAAGCAGGAACAGTTTGCGAAAAAGATAGATTTTCCGGTACGCAAATGTGCGCATGCGTCGGAATACGCAGTCCTTGGTGTGTTGATGCTGGGGACTGCGTACTCTTTTGCGGAAGATCAGGGAAAAAAGAACAGATTATTATGCTGGTGTGCAGGTACGGCATACGCAGCAACAGATGAATTCCATCAACTATTCGTGCCTGGGCGCAGCTGTCAGTTCAGGGATGTCTGTATTGACAGCGCGGGCATACTGACAGGTATCGTGCTGTTTAGCCTGATAAAGCATCAGATCGCGAAATATAATGAAAAGAAAAAAGTGGTAAAAAACGTGAAAAATCAAGGGAAATCCCTTGACAAGAATCATGATTCGTAATAAACTAAACAAGCGTGCATAGGAACGTTTTGTTTTGATGTGCGACTATTCACAAGATGAATAAGCAACTTATTATAATCGTAGGAGGTGAAAGAAATGCCAACATTTAACCAGTTAGTAAAAAAAGGACGTCAGACATCTGTAAAGAAGTCTACAGCACCAGCACTTCAGAAAGGATACAACTCTTTAAAGAAGAGAAGTACGAATACTTCTGCACCACAGAAGAGAGGTGTTTGTACAGCTGTTAAGACTGCTACACCTAAGAAACCTAACTCAGCTCTTAGAAAGATCGCCAGAGTACGTCTGTCTAACGGAATCGAAGTAACAAGCTATATCCCGGGAGAAGGACACAACCTTCAGGAGCATAGTGTTGTTCTGATCCGTGGAGGAAGAGTAAAAGACCTTCCAGGTACAAGATATCATATCGTAAGAGGAACACTTGATACAGCAGGTGTTGCTAAGAGAAGACAGGCTCGTTCTAAATACGGTGCTAAGAGACCAAAAGATGCTAAGAAATAAATCTATTGCATAGGCAACAGATAAGATTTCAAACCAATTAAAAATGTAATCACAAACAGAACTATGATTATGTAAGTTGCAAGGTATATATATGTATGCCCTATGCACTACACAGTATCATTAGAGAGACACATGTGAGTACCGATGAATTAAATTAAGATGTTTAAGGAGGGAAGGACCGTGCCACGTAAAGGACATACTCAGAAAAGAGACGTATTAGCGGATCCAGTATACAACAATAAAGTGGTAACCAAGCTTGTCAACAACATTATGCTTGATGGTAAGAAGGGTGTTGCACAGAAAATCGTATACGGAGCGTTTGAAAGAGTTGAAGCAAAAGCCGAAAAGCCAGCTATCGAAGTATTTGAAGAGGCTATGAATAACATCATGCCAGTACTTGAGGTAAAGGCTAGACGTATCGGAGGAGCTAACTACCAGGTACCGATCGAGGTTAGACCTGAGAGAAGACAGACTCTTGCACTTCGTTGGCTGACAGTATACTCTCGTGCTAGAGGAGAGAAAACAATGGAAGAAAGACTGGCTAACGAAATCCTGGATGCAGCAAACAATACAGGCGCATCTGTAAAGAAGAAAGAAGACATGCACAAGATGGCAGAAGCAAACAAAGCATTTGCTCATTATCGTTTCTAATTATAGGAGGAAAAAATCTTGGCTGGAAGAGAATATCCATTAGAGAGAACCAGAAATATCGGTATTATGGCTCATATTGATGCTGGTAAGACTACACTTACAGAGCGTATTCTTTACTATACCGGTGTTAACTATAAGATTGGTGATACTCATGAAGGTACTGCTACCATGGACTGGATGGAACAGGAGCAGGAAAGAGGTATCACAATCACTTCTGCGGCTACAACATGCCACTGGACACTCGAAGAGTTCACAAAACCTAAAAAGGGAGCTCTTGAGCACCGTATCAATATCATTGATACTCCGGGACACGTTGACTTTACTGTAGAGGTTGAGCGTTCACTCCGTGTACTGGACGGCGCTGTCGGCGTCTTCTGTGCTAAGGGTGGTGTTGAGCCTCAGTCAGAAAACGTATGGCGTCAGGCTGACACATACAATGTACCAAGAATGGCATTCATCAATAAGATGGATATCCTGGGTGCTGATTTCTACAATGCAGTAGACCAGATTAAGACCAGACTTGGAAAGAACGCTATTTGTCTTCAGTTACCAATCGGTAAAGAAGATGACTTCAAGGGAATCATTGACCTGATGGAAATGAAAGCTTACATCTACAACGATGATAAGGGAGATGACATTTCTGTTACAGATATCCCGGAAGATATGGCAGATGATGCAGAACTTTACCATACAGAAATGGTAGAGAAGATCTGCGATCTTGATGATGATCTGATGATGCAGTATCTGGAAGGTGAAGAACCATCTGTTGAAGATATGAAGAAAGCACTCAGAAAAGCAACATGCGAGTGTACAGCAGTTCCTGTTTGCTGTGGTTCAGCTTACAGAAACAAAGGTGTACAGAAACTTCTTGATGCAATCCTTGAGTACATGCCTGCACCAACAGATATCCCGCCAATCGATGGTGTGGATGAGGATGGTAATGAGGTTGTAAGACATTCTTCAGATGAAGAGCCGTTCTCAGCACTTGCATTCAAGATTATGACAGACCCATTCGTAGGTAAACTGGCATACTTCAGAGTTTACTCTGGTACAATGAACTCAGGTTCTTATGTACTGAATGCTACAAAGAATAAAAAAGAGCGTGTTGGACGTATCCTTCAGATGCATGCCAACAAACGTGAAGAGCTTGATAAAGTATATTCAGGTGATATCGCAGCCGCTATCGGATTTAAATTCACTACAACAGGTGATACAATCTGTGACGAGCAGCATCCTGTAATTCTGGAATCAATGGAATTCCCAGAACCAGTTATCGAGCTTGCTATCGAGCCTAAGACAAAAGCTTCCCAGGGTAAACTTGGTGAATCTCTTGCAAAACTGGCTGAAGAAGACCCTACATTCCGTGCTCATACTGATCAGGAGACTGGACAGACAATCATCGCTGGAATGGGAGAACTTCATCTTGAAATCATCGTAGACAGACTTCTTCGTGAGTTCAAGGTAGAAGCTAATGTAGGTGCTCCTCAGGTTGCTTACAAAGAAGCATTTACAAAACCAGTTGATGTCGACAGCAAATATGCAAAACAGTCAGGTGGACGTGGACAGTACGGACACTGTAAAGTTAAATTCGAGCCAATGGATGTTAACGGTGAGGAAACATTCAAATTCGAATCTTCTGTAGTTGGTGGAGCTATTCCGAAGGAATACATCCCAGCTGTAGGTGAAGGTATCGAAGAGGCTATGCAGTCTGGTATCCTTGGAGGATTCCCGGTTGTTGGTCTTAAGGCTAACGTATATGATGGTTCTTACCATGAAGTCGATTCAAGTGAAATGGCTTTCCATATTGCAGGTTCTCTTGCATTTAAGGACGCTATGAAGAAGGCATCTCCGGTTCTTCTTGAGCCTATCATGAGAGTTGAAGTTACTATGCCGGAAGAGTACATGGGTGATGTTATTGGAGACATTAACTCACGTCGTGGACGTATCGAAGGTATGGATGACCTCGGTGGTGGAAAGATCGTTCGTGGATTCGTTCCATTGTCAGAAATGTTTGGATACTCTACAGACTTACGTTCCAGAACACAGGGACGTGGTAACTACTCAATGTTCTTCGAGAAATACGAGCCAGTACCGAAGTCTGTACAGGAGAAGATTTTATCCAGCAAAAATGACTAATTATTTATAAAACGCTTGAAAAAGTGCTACATTTGAAATATAATCAAATGTAGCCGAGCAAACGAACAATTTGTTAATATGCCATATGGCACTAAATTAAGGAGGATATTCAAAATGGCTAAAGCTAAATTTGAAAGAACAAAACCGCATTGTAATATCGGTACTATCGGTCACGTTG
>OLFX01000243.1_pt1 | contig 93679 bp, 91 predicted proteins | sample 1605091 | NCBI WGS metagenome assembly OLFX01 (sample SAMEA3888906, study PRJEB22519) | human gut metagenome | biome: human gut; feature: human-associated habitat; material: faeces | place: Denmark | collected 2012 | reverse complement strand
TTCATTTGAGCCTTTTTCTTTGGCTCTGTTTTTTCATAACTTATTTGACACTACCATTAACCAAGTATCCTGATCCAGACCAGCGAGGACGCCATGCCCAGGAGCAGGGTGTTTGCCATGACAAAGTTCCTGAGCCACAGGCATTTGAACCGCTTGATGATCTGTAAATGGATCAGAACGATGATGCAGGACGTAAATACAACGGCCAGGTGTACCTTGCCCTTCATTAACTGCATGGGAAGGAAGGCCTCGATGATGGCCAGGGAAAGAACGCCGGTGATCAGAGCCCCCAGCTCTCCGTGCTTGTTCCTGGCTTTGGTAAGTCCCATCTGGATCTTTTTGCCGAATAAAAGAATGGCAATGAGGCCGCCCATGATGCAGATGCTCATAACGAACATAACGGTGCCGACCACAGAGGCGTCTCCGGCGGCGTTTAAGGCTGCCACGGACTCATAGCCGGTTCCGGTGGCCACCATGTCGGCCGCCATCAGCTCGTATGTGACGGAGCCCACCACGGAAAGGCGGAACCAGGACCAGGGCACGCCCAGGACCGACGCCAGGCTGAAAAGGCCGATGACGATGGAAATGGACGGGACGACAGAATAAATGGCGGAGGAGGTGATCACCAGTTTGAGCTTTTCTTTGGTGATCCCCAGCTCCAGGGCGTGTTTGTAGGCTTTTTTCAGCGTGATCAGACAAAACAGGATAATATAGGCGATTCCCAGCCCCACTAGTCCGTAGAGCAGGGGACTGTTCATGATTCCATTAAAGGTCATCTGTGTTCCTCCTTCATTACATGGCGTCCACATAGGTAAGGTCGTCGGGGATCGGGGATACGTAAACGCCGCCGGTCTCCTCCAGCAGCTCCTTTTTGGCCTGGTCAGCCAGGGCCGGGTCGTCAAAGATCCTGGTGCAGGCCAGTCCAATGGCCTTTGCGGCTGCAAGACAGGCTTTTCCGCCGATGGAGGTGCCCACCTGGGCGGTGTACTGCCAGGTGTGGTGGCCGGTGCCGGGGATGGCTGCGGAGGCGGTAAGCTGGGCGGTGGGAACCAGGTAGCTTACATCGCCCACGTCGCTGGAGGCGGTCAGCACCTTCTGGCGCATCAGGGGGCTGTAAGGGATCACAACGGAATTTAAGGGCCGCTTTTCAAACTCCTCCGGCGTCATTTTGTGGAGGACAGCCATCTTCTGTACCATAGCCTTTTTGGCGTCCTCCGGCAGGATGGCCAGGAATTTTCTGGCAATGGCGTAATCCTCCTCGTCAAATTTGGGGCCTCCCATTTCCACATAGGCATCGGAAAGCACCTGGAAGGCGGTGGGGTTGGGGATCACGTCGCTTAAGCCGCCCAGGACTCTGACCTTGACCTCGGTCTCAGTCATAAGAGCCGCCCCCTGGGCGATCTTTTTGATCCGGGCCAGGATTTCGCTGCTCTGGGCCAGCTTAGGAGCTCGCATAAAATACAGCAGGGAGGCATGGTCCTGGACCACATTGGGAGCTTCGCCGCCGTTGTCCAGATAGGCGTAATGGATCCTGGCATCGCTGATCACATGCTCTCTCATGTAATTGACGCCCACATTCATCAGCTCGCAGGCATCCAGGGCGCTCCGGCCTTTTTCCGGGGCTGCGCCCGCATGGGCGGAAATGCCGGTGAAGTCAAAGCGGACCTTATAGTTGGCTACCATGCGGGTCCCCATGGGAACGTTCTGGTCTGCCGGATGCCAGGTGAACATCATGTCCACTCCGTCGAAGCAGCGGGCCTTGGCCATAAAGCCCTTTCCGAAGCCCTGCTCCTCTGCGGGACAGCCGAAGAATACCAGAGTGCCGGGCTTTTTGCTCTGCTCCAGATACGCCTTTGCGGCCATGGCGGCTCCCACAGCTCCGGCTCCCAGGGCGCAGTGGCCGCAGCCGTGGCCAGTGGTATGCCCCTCATCCGGCTCCGGCGCGGCAACGCCGGCCTTCTGGCTCAGGCCAGGAAGGGCATCGTATTCGCCCAGGATGCCGACCACGGGAGAACCGCTTCCCCAGACGGCTTTAAACGCCGTAGGGATCCCGGCCAGCTCCTTAGTTACTGTAAAGCCGTCGTCCTCCAGGGCTTTTATGATGGCCGTCGCGCTTTTCGTTTCCTGGTAGCCCAGTTCGGCATATTCCCATACGGCCCGGTTGAGCCCGGTGATGATCTGTGCTTTTTCACGGACGGCATCGCGGATGATTTGTGCATTATCCATAAGAATAACCTCCTATTCCTATAAAACATTGTATCATTTTGAAAATAAGTATACTGTCTGGATGGATAGATCACAAATATGTTTTATTTATAGGCGGCTATAAATTCCAGCGATGGACTTTAAGGTGAAGGAGAGATATAATAGAGAACAGCAAAAAGGAGAGGGGAATGCATCATGACCATACAGCAGCTTCAATACGTTCTGGAGATCGCCCGGTGCGGCTCCGCGTCCAGGGCAGCAAAAAACCTGTTCCTGTCCCAGCCCAATCTGAGCAGCGCCATAAAAAATCTGGAGCAGGAGCTGGGCTTTCCCATCTTTGAAAGGACCTCTGCCGGGATGGAGCTGACGCCTGCCGGTTCCAGACTGGCAAAGGAGGCGTCGGTGATCATGGAGCATTTAAAGGGGATCTCCGATGCGGGAAAAAATACAGAAAGAGCCTGCCGGTTCCGTCTGGTCTATCCCATGTATTACCCGGCCTTTGAGGCGTTCCGGGATCTTTGCAGGGATTACCAGGGATACGACAAGGTGAACCTGTCCTGCGCCTCCGGTACCGGGGTCAAAACGCTGGAGCTCCTTCACCAGGATCTCTGCGATCTGGTGGTCACCATCGACACCAAAGGCCATTATGCGGATTTCAATCGGTACTGCAATCTGTTTCACCTGGAGTACAGGGATGTGGCGGAGGCCTCTTTTTCCGTGCAGCTTTCCAGAAACCATCCGCTTTTAAGGGAAACACCCTTTGATTTTGCGAAGCTCAAGAATTATCCGTATGTGGCGTATACAGATGGGAATGGAGGAAATTTAAACTGGACGCCCTGGTCCAGCGTGGTCAATCCGGACAAGCTGATCCGGGTCCAGTCCATCGCCTCACGGATTTCCCTGGTGGCCAGCACCAACGCCTTCAGCCTTGTATTTCCCCATTCCAGGGCGTATAACGAAGCCAATGGCGTAGTGACGGTCCCCCTGCCCTTTGATCCTCTGATCTTAGGCTATATCTACTCCCGCGACCGGGGATTAGGAGAAACAGGCGAGGCGTATGTGCGGCATCTGAAGGAGCGGATACGGGAGCATTTTGGGGAGGAAAGTCCGTAAAAACACAGAAAAACACGAAGAAAACGCTTGCATTTTCCTCATATATTTGCTATGATGATTACCTGTGACATATTAATTCCTTGCTCTCGTTACTGAAAAGCGGGGGCCAGAGACCACAAGGAGGGAAAGAAACTATGAACAAATACGAATTAGCAGTTGTTCTGAGCGCAAAGCTTGAGGACGATGAGAGAACAGCCGCTCTGGAGAAGGTGAAAGGCTATATCACCCGTTTCGGCGGAACTGTTACAGATGTGGATGAATGGGGCAAGAAAAAGCTTGCTTACGAGATCCAGAAAATGAAAGAGGGATTCTACTACTTCATTCATTTTGAAGGTGATTCCAACTGCCCGAACGAGGTAGAGGCACATGTCCGCATCATGGAGTCTGTGATCCGTTACCTTTGCGTAAGACAGGACGCTTAATAAAGAAAGTGTGATTATATGAATAAAGTTATCCTTATGGGTAGATTGACCAGAGATCCCGAAGTGCGTTATTCCCAGGGCGAGCGTTCCATGGCCATTGCCAGATATACGCTGGCCGTTGACCGGAGAGGCAGAAGAAGCCAGGACGGAGACCAGGGTCAGACTGCGGATTTTATCAATATCGTAGCCTTTGACCGCGCCGGCGAATTTGCTGAAAAGTATTTCCGCCAGGGCATGCGCGTGCTGGTGTCCGGCAGGATCCAGACCGGCAGCTATGTAAATAAGGATGGCCAGAAGGTCTATACGACCGATGTGATCGTAGAGGACCAGGAGTTTGCCGACAGCAAGAACCAGGGCGGCGACAGTGGCTTTGGCGGCGGAAGCTATGGCGGAAACAATAACCGCAGCAGCTACCAGCAGGGGACAAGACCTGCTCCGTCCAGTGCCATCGGCGACGGATTTATGAATATTCCTGATGGAGTCGAGGACGAAGGACTTCCATTCAATTAATTCTGACAGGAGGTAATTAAAAATGGCATTTAATAAAGACGGCAAATCCGATTCTTCCAGAGTAAGAAGAGGCGGCATGCATAGAAGAAAAAAAGTCTGCGTATTCTGCGGCGATAAGAACGGAGAGATCGATTACAAGGACGTAAACAAGTTAAAGAGATACGTATCTGAGAGAGGCAAGATCCTTCCCAGAAGAATCACCGGCAACTGTGCAAAGCACCAGAGAGCTTTAACTGTTGCGATCAAGAGAGCAAGACATTTAGCACTTATGCCCTATACATGTGAATAATATCTGACATGCAGCAGCCCTGGAAACCAGTGTTTCCGGGGCTTTTTTGCGGTCAGTGGGCCTGCTCCGGACAGAGCGGAGCGGTTTCCGGGAGGATCCGGCGGCCATGCAGAATTTAGCAGCCTCTTTATATAAAATCCGCCTTGCCAAGTGAAACGAAAAGTATTATACTTTTTGTGTAGCAGTACAAAAGTATTAGAAGGAGGAACTGTTCATGCAGGTAACAAAGGAAACACTTATGGGAGAACTGCTCCGTGCAGATATCAATACCGCCAATATCCTGATGGCTGCTGGAATGCACTGTGTTGGCTGCCCGTCTTCCCAGATGGAATCTCTGGAAGAGGCTTGTGTTGTACACGGCATCAGCTGCGAGCAGCTTGTAAATGCCCTGAACGAGTACTTTGCGCAGAAAAACGCGTAGTTTTATGCCATAAAAAGGCTGCCGGTTCATATTCCGGCAGCCTTTTGCATAGGTTTTTTTATTTATACTCAGATCTTTGCCAAAGCTGCCAGGGTGTTCTGCTTCACGATCACCTCATAATGCTCGGCATAATAGGCCTCGGCCGCCGGGTCCTGGCGGAGCCGGGTCCCGTACTCGGAAAGAAGATTACAGGTACGGCTGAAGGAAAGCTCATCGGAGCTTTCTTTTTTTAATACCAGATAATACCTTCCGCTCTGCGGGTTTTTATAGAGGACGCTGGAACCGGAAAAAACGGATCCGGTTTCTCTGGCGGCGGCACAGACCTGGTCTAAGGAGTCAAACTGATAGAAGCGGATGTATCGGGCGGGATCCGGAAGCTCTCCGTCGGGAGCCTTGGCGGCCTTCTGGGCCTGTGCATTTTTATCAGATACAGCCGGGGCGGCTTTTGCTCCTTCACCCTGGCCGGGGTTCTGGCTTCCCAGGAGGCTTAAAAGGGCGTCCGCGCCGTCCAGGAGCTCTGCGGTCAGATTTCCCACAGAGGGATCGTCGTCCTCATCGGCTGCGGAAAATTTAGAGAAGCGGGTGTCCAGCTCCTCGGGATCCTCGATCTTTGTGATGATGAGCATGACGCTGTCGTTGGCCATGGGGATGGCCTCCACCATCAGCGGGATATCCTCTGCCTCAAAGCCCACCTCCCTGGAGGCGCGCTGGATCATTTCGCGGAACAGGTTTCTGGCCTTTTCACTTCCGTAAGCCAGCTCATTTAGATTGACGTTCCGCACGCTTAAGTCAAAATTGCTGAGGGTACAGCGGATCTGGTTTTCATTGATACGTTCTATTTTCATTGGATCACTTCCTGTCTGTATAGATATATGTGAATGGCGAAAAGATACACTTTTACGCTTATAATATACTATATCCTATTCCGATTTGGCAATGATATGTGGAAAAATTATTAAAATTTTAAGGAATAGAAGAATCCTGTTGTAAAAGGTCAGATCTTGTATTAAAATAAAGATCAGAGATTGTATTGCCGAAGGGAGGTGCAAAGATCGGAGAACACGTTCTGTTTGGTAAATACCGTCTGTGCAGGAAGCTGGGCGCTGGCCGCTCCGGGAATGTCTTTCTGGCCTGGCATACAGAGCTGGAGGAATACCGTGCGGTGAAGATCGTTCCAAAGACCATGGCCGACTATGAAACCTTCAGAAAGGAGGCCCTGTTCTTAAAAACGCTCCGCCATCCTGGGATCCCTCTTGTATACGACGTGGAAGAGGACCTGACAAACAGTTATCTTATCGAAGAATATCTGGAAGGCGAATCTTTATATGCCCTGGTGAAACGCCTGGGCAGTCTGTCAATGAAAACGGCGGCTGAAATCGGAATTCAGGTGTGCCGTTTGATCCAGTTCATGAATACAGCAGATAATCCCATTTTATATCTTGACCTTCAGCCAAAGAACCTTCTGGTCTGTAATGGAGCAGTGAGGCTTATTGATTTTGACCACGCGCAGTATGCAGAGGATGTGACCGCTTTCGGGGAACGTTATGGGACCATAGGGTTTGCAGCGCCGGAGCAGTACCGGGGAGAGCCCCTGGACTGCCGGACGGACGTTTACGCCATTGGTGCGCTCTTATATTATATGTGCCGGGGAGAACCGCCCGGGAACGGCTTTTGTCTCGGGGACAGAAGCGATACCTGGGAGCTGGACCGGATCATCCGCGGGTGTATGGCCGCAGAAAAGGATGGGCGCTACCAGAACGCAGGGAAAGTGGAGCAGGCGCTTTGTGAATTAAAGACCGTTCTATCAGAAAAACATGCAATAGAATCTCTGACCATCGTATTTGCCGGGGCCAGGCCTGGGATCGGAACGACCCATGCAGCCTTTGGCATATCAACTTTCTTGACCCGAAACGGGTATCCAGCATTGTATCAGGAAGAATACGATACGGATGCTGTCCGGCTGTTCATGAGAAATACAAAAGCAAGACCGGACGGCGCCGGCGTATTCCACATCGGATCCTTACATATCCGTCCATACTATGGCAGAACAGTAAAAATGCCATATCGTTATTTTCCAATTATCATTAAGGACATAGGAACGGCCTGGCAGGGACAGGAGACGCTGCCGGAGGCGGACTTTTTTGTACTGGTATGCGGAGGGAAGTGGTGGGAGACTGCCCGCACACTGGCTGCATCCAGATACTTTTTAAGCCGCGGAAGGTGTATCCTCCTGTTTAATCATATGTCGGAGGACCTCCGCATGAAGCTGCCGGACGACCTTAAGGGGGTTCCATGTTTTTATCTGCCGTTTTTTGCAAATCCACTGAAGGAAGATCGGGATGCTGCGGCCTGTTTTAGGGAGATCATGACCACTGGAACAGGAGGAATGAAAACATGGGAAAGAAAAAAGAGACGCAGGGGCTTCTGGACCAGAAGACCAGGCTCATAGGGATCGCGGCGGCAGGACACAGCGTGGGCTGTACGCATTTTTCCATTATGCTGCTCAATTATCTGGCCGGTTACAGGAGAAGACGGGCGGCTCTTATGGAGTGGAACAGCACAGGCGACCTGGAACGGCTGGAGAAGGTCTGCACGGGAATGGTGCGGGAGAGCTCTGCCTACCGGGTCCTGGAGGCAGATTATTTTAAGCATGCCGGTCCCAGGGAGCTTGCCATGGCCCTGGGAGCCGGGTACGACGATATTCTGATCGATTTCGGCGTGCTGGAGGAGGGAGATACCGCAGAGTTTCTGCGCTGCGAAAAACAGTTCGTGGTGGCCTCCTTCAGCGAATGGCAGCAGGAAAATCTCCGGGAGTTCGCCATGGAAAGGGAGCGGACGGAAAAAGAGAGCTGGCAGTATCTGGCCGTTTTTGGCAGCGATGAGACCAGAAAAGAGTTTTGGAGACGTTTTGGCATCCTTTCCAGACGGATTCCGTTTTCAGCGGACGCTTTTTCTGTTACAGAGGAATGCGGAATATTTTTTGAAAAGCTGGTCTGACCAGGAAGAATACGCCGGCGGCGGGGAATATGTCACAGAAGCCCTCCAAAGGGTCCGCCGGCGGGAAAAGGGGAAGGGAATATGGAAAAAGATGTACGCGAGCATACGGAGGAGAAGGCAGGCTGCCAGGGGGCAGGCGAAGGAACAGAGGACTGGAAAGAGAAAGAAAAGCAGCAGTATCTGGGCGGGCTGAGGCGGCTTTCAGAAAAAGGGATCGCCATTTATGTGGACGGCCGGGTCTCCGGTCCGCCGGAATGGGAAAAGCTGTTTGAAATACGCGACGATAATATGTTTTATATGGGAGATTATGTACAGGCAGAATCCGGAGGGCTGAAGGAGGTACGGTTCGACAAGGTGTATCTCAGCCGGGAGGATCTGAAAAAGCCGGAGGAATAAAAATACTTAAGGAAGGAAAAGGGGGGATGGGAAGAAAAGGGAGGAGCCTGCGCGGCCGGAAGATGCTGTTCTGCCGAATATGATGCTTTTGGATGCGCAGGCGGCGGGAGGGATCTGATACAAAATCGTTACAAAAAATTAATAAACAAAACCATACCCCTATGATATAATCGGGGATATCAGAAGAAAACCAACCCATGGAAGCCGCCGTACACGGCGCGGGTCATCGGAAAGGAAAGAGAGCGCAAATGAAAAAAATAATGCCAGTGATCGCGGCCCTGGGGCTGATCGCAGTGTGTGCACTGGGATTTTTCGGGTACAGGGCGGCCAGAAAGTATATCCCCACAAAGGAAATGGCAGATCTTAAGAGCCTTTATGGGGTGAGCGGGGAGGATACGGCGATCCTTTATAACCAGGAGCTCCAGGAGGCCAGGGGACTTTATATGAACGGCCAGACCTACCTGCCCATTTCCTGGGTCAACGAGCACATAAATAAGCGGTTCTACTGGGACGGTACGGAAAATATGCTGGTCTACGCCCTGCCGGACCAGATCGTTTATGCCGATGGGGAAACCCAGGGGGCCAATGGGAAACCGCTCCTTCTGGACAGGGAGGACGGCGTCTGGCTGGCCCTGGGGCTGGTCAATAATTATACGGACGTGGAGATCCTGGCCTTTGACAGCGGGGACGTGAAGCGGGTATTTGTCACAGACTGGGGAACCCGGAATATGGCCGCAGTGAAAAAGTCTGGAAAGGTCCGGGTCCGGGGAGGGGTAAAGAGTCCCATTGTGACAGAAGTGGAAAGAGATATGCAGGTCGCTGTCCTGGAATCCATGGAAAAGTGGTCAAAGGTGCAGACCCCCGACGGCCACCTGGGCTACATCCAGAATAAATGTCTGGATACGCCGGAGCCCCAGGCCTTTGAAGGGACGGCCGAGCTTCCGGAGTATTACGGCACGCCCATGGATGAAAAGGTAGTCATGGCCTGGCACCAGGTGACCAGCCGGGAGGGCAATGCCGGGCTAAACAAGCTCCTGGAAAAGACAAGGGGCGTCAATGTGGTGTCTCCCACCTGGTTTGCATTAACGGATAACGAAGGAAATTACAGCTCCCTGGCAGACCAGGATTATGTAAAGGCGGCCCATGATAAGGGGATCCAGGTCTGGGCGCTCCTGGACAATTTCAGTGATGATGTCCAGTCGGAGAAGCTCCTGGCCTCCACCTCCACCCGGAAAAAGCTCATTGACAGCCTGATGGCGGATGTGGAGAAATATGATCTGGACGGCCTCAATATGGATTTTGAGGGACTGAAGCAGGAGGCGGGCGTCCATTATGTGCAGTTTTTAAGGGAGCTTTCCATCCCCTGCCGTCAGAAGGGCATCGTGCTGTCGGTGGATAATACGGTCCCGGCAGAATTTAATAAGTTTTATGACCGTAAGGAACAGGGGATCGTGGCAGATTATGTGGTCATCATGGGCTATGACGAGCACTACAATGGCGGCGCCCCCGGCTCGGTGGCGTCCCTGGGATACGTGCGGGATGGAATCGAGAATACCTTAAAGCTGGTTCCCAGGGAAAAGGTGATCCTTGGAGTTCCCTTCTATACAAGGGTATGGACGGAAACGGATGAAGGCGTAAAATCCTCGGCCCTGGGGATCGAAGAGGCAAAAGCATGGATCGAGGCCAACCAGGTGGACCTTTACTGGCAGAAGGAGCTGGGGCAGTATTACGGAGAGCTTCCTCTGGAAAACGGGATCAAGATGGTCTGGATGGAGGATGAGGAATCCTTAAAGCTGAAAATGAACCTGGCCCGGGAGAATGACCTGGCCGGTGTTGCCTGCTGGAAGCTGGGCCTGGAGGACGAAGAGGCCTGGACCGCCATTGGCTGGGATTGATCCCCGGCCCTGAAAAACAGTTCTTTTTTCGTCTCCCTGCGGATATACTATTAAAAAACGCATTTGGGGACAGGTGGAATGAAGAGACTGGCCATGGAGGAGCTCTGCGGGCTCATCCTTCTGCTCATGGTATTTCTGGCGGCAAAATATGGGAGCGTCCAGGTGGTCTCCGCCCAGGCGCAGAAAAAGGAACAGCCGGTGGTCGTGGTGGACGTGGGCCATGGCGGCAGGGACCCCGGAAAGGTGGGGATCGACGGAAGTCTGGAAAAGGACGTGAACCTGGCTATCGCTCTGAGGTTAAAAACATATCTGGAGCAGTCGGATGTAAAGGTGGTCATGACCCGGGAAACGGACACGGCTCTTTATGGGAAAGAGGACTCCAGAAAAAAGATGGCGGATATGAGGGAGCGGTGCCGGATCATCGAGGAAAGCGGCGCGGATCTGGTGGTCAGCATCCACCAGAACAGCTATCACCAGGAGGAGGTTTCCGGCGGCCAGGTCTTTTACTATAAGTCGTCGGAGAAGGGGAAACGGCTGGCAGAGATCATCCAGAAACGGTTTGACTATGTACTTGGGGAGCAGAACCGCCGCCTGGCCAGGGCCAACGGCAATTATTATCTTCTGCTTCATGTGAAATGCCCCATTGTGATCGTGGAGTGCGGCTTTTTAAGCAACCGGAAGGAGGCGGCCCTGCTGCAGGATCCGGAATACCAGGACCGGATGGCCTGGACGGTCCACATGGGGATCATGGAATATCTGGGAGGAAGTGCGTAATGGCGCAGATGGAACTTGCAGTTTTAGATTTTATCCAGGAGCTTTTCCGGAATCCGTTCATGGATTCCCTGATGCCGGCGGTCACCAGTCTGGGAGATGCCGGCTTTCTCTGGATTCTTCTGGGACTGGCTCTTTTATGCAGCAGGAAATACAGGAGGACCGGGGCGGCAGTACTGCTGTCCCTGGCGGCGGATCTGGTGATCTGCAATCTGCTTCTTAAAAATATGGTGGCCAGGGTCCGGCCCTGCGACTTAAACCCGGCAGTCCAGCTGCTGATCGCCCGTCCGTCGGACTTTTCTTTCCCGTCGGGCCATACGGCGGCAGCCTTTACGTCGGTCTTTTCCCTTTACCGGGAAAACAACTGGCTGTGGAAGCCGGTCCTGGTCCTGGCGGCGGTCATTGCGTTCTCCAGAATGTACCTGTACGTCCATTTTCCCACGGACATCCTGGGAGGCGTGGCCGTGGGCTGGGTATGCGCCCTGGCGGGACAGGCTGTATCCAGGCGTCTGTTCCCTCAGGCATGACCAGGAAATAGTCCTTGCTTTTTTATTTCCTCTGCACTATAATAGCCTTGTAATTCAATATGTTCTTCGGGGCGGGGTGAGATTCCCCACCGGCGGTGACAGTCCGCGACCTGCCAAATGCAGCTGATCTGGTGAAATTCCAGAACCGACAGTATAGTCTGGATGAGAGAAGAAATTGTGTGACTTGGAGTTTATGGCCCCGGACTTATTTTATTGGTCCGGGACTTTTTTATTTACGCGGTCAGCGAGCCGGAGGCAGCCAGTCCCCGGTCCTGCCGGAAAACTCCATATGTTGCAGCAATTCCTCTGTACACAGGCGGGCCTTTACAGTCCGGCCTGGCAGCTGAAAGAAGGACAAAAACAGTACAAGGAGGAACTACATTTATGAACCAGAAAAAGAGATTATCTGTAAAAACTGTGGTGCTGATCGGCATGTTCGGCGCCCTGGCGGCCGTTCTGGAGACCTTCCAGATCCCGGTGCCCTTTGCGCCGCCGTTTTATAAGCTGGATTTTGCCGAGACTCCGATCATGATCGGCGCCTTTGCCCTGGGACCGGTCCCTGCTATCCTCATGGAGCTGGTGAAGAACCTGCTGAAGATCCTGATCAACGGTACGACGACCATGTACGTGGGAGACCTGGGGAACTTCATCGGCGGCTGCGCCTTTGTGCTTCCAGCCTCCATTCTGTACCAGAAGCACCGCACCAGGAAGATGGCCATGGCAGGCCTGGGACTTTCCGTTCTTACTGGCGTTCTTACGGCCATTGTGGTGAACTGCTTCTTAACGCTTCCGCTGTACGCCAACCTGATGTTCGGCGGGATCGAAAATATCATCTCCATGGGAACGGCCATTAACCCGGCCATCACCAACCTGCCCACCTTCGCCGTGTTTGCCATCGTTCCCTTTAACCTGTTAAAGCTGGGAATGAACGCAGGGATCACGGCCCTGGTGTATAAAAAGGTCAGCGTGATCCTCCATGTGGGCGCGCCTGTACGGGAGCCGCGGACATCCGTGGAGAAGGGATGATCCTATGGTACGGTATTACAGAGAGCTGACGCGGCTTGAAATGGAAGCTGTGGATAAAGAGGAGACCGTGGTACTGATCCCCATCGGGGCCCTGGAGCAGCATGGAAACCAGTGTCCCCTGGGTACTGACGAGATCATTTCCGAGGCTGTGGCCAGGCGGATCAGGGAGACCCTGGACCGGGAGATCCCCGACTATCCCATGCTGATCTTCCCCCCGGTTCCCGTGGGCCTCAGCACAGAGCATGTGAATTTCTGCGGCTCCATCACTTTAAAGCCGGATACCTTTTACCATGTGCTGGAGGATATCTGCCGGGGGCTTTTCCGCCACGGCTTTAAAAAGATCGCCATGCTGAACTGCCACGGCGGAAATACTCCCATCATCCAGGTGCTGAGCCGGGAGCTGCGGAGCGAGCTGGGGCTGGCGGTCTTTATGATCAACTGCGGCGTGTTTTTCGGGAACCAGGCGGTGAAGGACACGGTGACGCCTGGAAACGTGTGGGACTTCCATGGAGGCGAGATGGAAACGTCCATGATCTTAGCGGAGCGGCCGGAGCTGGTGAAAATGGAGACGGCCCAGGCGGGGATCCCGAGAAAATTCATGGGAAATAGAAGCCTTACGGTCTACGGCCCCATTACCCTGGGCTGGGTATCCGAGGAGTGGGAGACAGAGGACGGAACGCCCATCGGCATCGGCGGGGACCCCAGAGGGGCCACGGCAGAAAAGGGCGAGCAGATATACCAGAGCTTTGTGGGATCCATCGTGGACGGATTAAAGGAGATCCGGCGGTGGAAGGACCAGTAGGCACAGGCCGGAGAGGTTTTCTCTCTCCGGTCTCTTTTTATTTCATGGGAAATGTGATAAAATGCCCATAGCGGAGAGACAGGAGGAAGAAAACGATGGACGACGAGAAAGCATTATGGAAAAAATGTGCCGAGTTCCACGGCCATGAGTGCGGCGGGCTGACCATTGGCTATAAAGCGGCCCTGTACGCAAAGGAGCTGCTGGATCTGGATTTTTCTGAGGACGAGCAGGTGGTGTGTATTTCGGAAAACGACGCCTGCGGGGTGGACGCCATCCAGGTGATCCTGGGGTGCAGTGTGGGAAAAGGGAATCTTTTGTTCCATATCTGTGGAAAACAGGCGTTTTCCTTTTATGACCGGGGATCCGGAAGGTCCGTGCGGCTGGTATTAAAAGAAAAGCCCAGAGAGATGACAAAGGCCGAGTCCTTTGCCTATTACCAGGCCTGTGAGCCCAGGGAGATGTTCGATGTGAAGGAGACCTTCCTTGCGCTGCCCCGGAAGGCGGAGATCTTCGGATCCGCCCGGTGCGGCTGCTGCGGAGAGATGACCGGGGAAAAATGGCTCCGGGAGGCAGGCGGGAAAAAGCTGTGTCCGGACTGTCTGGCACGTCTTTCCGGGAAATAAGTATAAGAAAAACATCCGGACACAGTCCGGCTGATCTTGGGAGCAGAAAATGAAAACAAAGGTGATTAAAATAAAAGATAAAACAAGACCGGAGGACGGGGAGCTTCTGGAGGCAGCAGAGATATTGAGAAGCGGCGGCCTGGTGGCCTTCCCCACCGAGACGGTCTACGGCCTGGGAGCCAACGCCCTGGACGAGGCGGCGGCAAAAAAGATCTATGCGGCCAAGGGGCGTCCGTCGGATAATCCGCTGATCGCCCATATCTCGTCCATGGAGGAGCTTCCGGCCCTGGTGCGGGAGATCCCGGAGGCGGGAAGGAAGCTGGCGGAAAAATACTGGCCGGGCCCGCTGACCATGATCTTTCCGAAAAAGGATGTGGTGCCCTATGGGACCACAGGCGGGCTGGATACGGTGGCGGTCCGGATGCCGTCGGATCCGGTGGCGAACCGGCTCATAAAGCTGGCTGGTATTCCGGTGGCAGCGCCCAGCGCCAATACCTCCGGGCGGCCGAGTCCCACCCGGGCGGAGCATGTGATCGAGGACATGGACGGGAAGATCGAGATGATCCTGGACGGCGGCCAGGTGGGCATCGGCGTGGAATCCACCATTGTGGACGTGTCCGGCCCGGTTCCCACTCTTTTAAGGCCGGGAGCCGTCACTCTGGAGATGCTCCGGGAGACCCTGGGCCAGGTGGAGGTGGATCCGGCGATCCTGGGGCCGGTGAAGGGCGATGTGAAGCCCAAGGCGCCGGGGATGAAATACCGGCACTATGCTCCGAAAGCAGATATGGTCCTGGTGGAGGGAGCCATGGAGGACGTGGTGGACTACATCAACCGGGAGGCGGCGAAAGCCATGGGAGCCGGAAAGAGAGTGGGGATCATCTGCACCAGGGAGAGCAGGGACCTGTATCCCCAGGGGCTTCTGGAGGTCATCGGCAGCAGGAGCCAGGAGGAGACGGTGGCCCACAACCTGTTCGCGGTGCTGCGGGATTTCGATGACCGCCAGGTGGACTGTATTTTTTCCGAGAGCTTTTCCGAGGACCAGCTGGGCCAGGCCATCATGAACCGGCTCTGCAAGGCAGCGGGATATCATATTGTGAAATGCGGCGGGCCGTCGGAGGAATAGGCGGCATACCGGTAAAAATGGAGGGCATCATGTCAGAAAAGAGAAAAGGCTATATTACGTGGGACGAATATTTCATGGGCGTCGCAAAGCTGTCGGCCATGCGTTCCAAGGATCCCAGCACCCAGGTGGGGGCCTGTATCGTCAGCGAGGACAATAAGATCCTGTCCATGGGCTACAACGGCTTTCCCAAGGGCTGCTCCGACGATGAATTTCCCTGGGGAAAGGGCGACCCGGACGATTACAACGATAAATATTTATATGTGACCCACAGCGAGCTGAACGCCATTTTAAATTACCGGGGCGGGAGCCTGGAGGGGAGCAAGCTGTACGTGACCCTGTTCCCCTGCAACGAGTGTGCCAAGGCCATCATCCAGGCCGGGATCCGGACCATTATCTACGAAAGCGACAAGTATGCCGATACCCCCGCCACCCGGGCGTCCAAGCGGATGCTAAATGCGGCGGGAGTCCGGTATTACCAGTACAGCCCCACGGGAAGAAAGATCGAGTATTATGTGTAAAAAATTTCTGCTGGCGGCAGTGAACGCCAGATATATCCACTCCAATCCGGGCGTTTACAGCCTGCGGGCCTTTGCAAAGGAACGGCTTCCGGAGGCGGAGATCCAGATCGCGGAGTATACCATCAACCATCAGATGGATCGGATCTTACAGGACATTTACAGGAAAAAGCCGGATTTTGTCGGCTTTTCCTGTTATATATGGAACATTTCCCAGGTGTATGAGCTGGTCAGGGACTTAAAACAGGTATTGCCGGAAACGGAGATCTGGTTAGGCGGGCCGGAGGTGTCCTATGACAGCGGCAGGATCCTTTCCCAGGAGCCGGAGATCCGTGGGATCATGCGCGGAGAGGGGGAGCTGACCTTCTCCCAGGTGGCGGAAGCGTACCTGGCAGCGGAGGACCGTCTGGTGGCAGAGGATCCAGAGGACAGGCTCCTGGCCCGCCTGGAGGGGATCCTGGGGATCACCTACCGGGACGGCTCCGGAGAGATCCGTGAAAACGGTCCCCAGCGCCTCCTTTCTATGGATGAGATCCCATTTTATTATAAGGATATGGCAGGCTTTGAAAACAGGATCGTTTATTATGAGAGCAGCCGCGGCTGTCCCTTTTCCTGCAGCTACTGCCTGTCCTCCATCGACAAGTCGGTGCGGTTCAGGAGCCTTTCTCTGGTGAAAAAGGAGCTGGATTTCTTTCTGGAAAGGAAGGTCCCCCAGGTAAAATTCGTGGACCGGACCTTTAACTGCCGGAGGGAGCATACCCTGGGGATCTGGAAGCATATCCTGGATCATGACAACGGTGTCACCAACTTTCATTTTGAGGTGTCGGCGGATCTGTTCGACCAGGGGGAGCTGGAAATGATCGGCCGGATGCGGCCCGGACTCATTCAGCTGGAGATCGGCGTCCAGTCCACCAATCCGGATACCATCCGGGAGATCCGGAGGAAAATGGACCTTACGAAGCTTGAGGCCGCTGTGGACAGGGTCCATGGATACCGGAATACCCACCAGCATCTGGATCTGATCGCCGGACTGCCCTGGGAGGGGCTGGATTCCTTTTTACAATCCTTTGACGACGTGTACCGTATGGAGCCGGACCAGCTCCAGCTGGGCTTTTTAAAGGTGCTGAAGGGCTCTTATATGGCATCCCAGGCCGGGGCCTACGGCCTCCGTTACCGGATGACGCCGCCCTATGAGGTATTGTCCACCCGCTGGCTCTCCTATGAGGATGTGATCCGGTTAAAGGCCATGGAGGAAATGGTGGAGGTCTATTATAACAGCGGCCAGTTTTCCAATACCTTAAAGCTTCTGGAGCAGGAATATCCCTCTCCGTCGGAACTGTTCCTGGATCTGGCCGCGTATTATGAGGACCATGGCTTTGCCGGCCTGAGCCACAGCCGAATGGCCAGATATGAGATCCTTTATGGGTTTATAAAGGAGAGGGAGGAAAGGAAAACGGGCCATGGACAGACCGGGGAGGCCGCTTCGGACACATGCCTTTCAGCCTTTCGGGACCGGCTCATGGAGGATCTGTATTTAAGAGAAAATGCCAAAAGCCGTCCGTCCTTTGCCATGGACCAGGGGCCCTTTAAGGACAGGATCCGGGAGTTTTTCCAGACCGAGGAGCAGGAAAGAAGGTGGCTTCCGGCTTATAAGGATCATGACAGCCGCCAGATGGCGAACATGGCCCATTTAGAGGCCATGGAGGACGGGAGCTTCCTCCTGTTTGATTACAAGGAACGGGATCCCCTGTGGAAAAATGCCCGGACCTTGCGGTTCACATATGAAGAAACATGTGCAGGCACAGAAAGAGGAGAGTATGAGAGAATCAAAGAAGGCCAGAGCAGAACGGGTGGACGCCATCCTGGCGCGGCTGGACGCGGAGTATGGCACCGAGTACCGCTGCTATCTGGATCATGAAACGCCCTGGCAGCTCCTGATCGCCGTGATCTTAAGCGCCCAGTGTACCGACGCCCGGGTCAACATCGTCACAAAGGAACTGTTTAAAAAATACAGGAGCCTGGAGGATTTTGCGGCGGCAGAGCTTTCGGAACTGGAGCAGGACATCCACTCCACGGGCTTTTATCACATGAAGGCAAAAAATATCATTTCCTGCTGTAAGGATCTGGTGGAAAAGCACGGAGGCACCGTTCCCAGGGAGCTTTCGGAGCTGACGGCCCTGGCGGGAGTGGGAAGAAAGACGGCCAACGTGATCCGGGGCAATGTATACGACGATCCAAGCATCGTGGTGGATACCCATGTGAAGCGGATCTCAAAAAAGCTGGGGCTCACAAAGGCTGATGATCCGGAGAAGGTGGAATATGAGCTGATGGAGGTGCTGCCAAAGGATCACTGGATCCTATGGAATATCCATATCATCACCCTGGGCCGTACCATCTGTACTGCCAGAAATCCCAAATGCAGCCAGTGCTTCTTACGGGAGCTGTGTCCGTCGGCAGGAGGTATGAAGGGATGATGGCAGAACGGGAGAGGAATATAGTGAATGCGGCAGACTCCTATGTGGCCATTGATCTGGAGACCACAGGGATCGGGGCAAAGCGGGAGAGGATCACGGAGATCGGCATGGTAAAGGTGGAAAACGGGGCAGTGACAGATACGTACCATACCCTGGTGAACCCGGGTCGTCCCATACCGGAGCACATTACGGAGCTGACCGGGATCGATGACGATATGGTAAAGGACGCTCCCATGATCCAGGATGTGATCGGGGAGGTCATCGCCTTCTGCGGAACGCTTCCGGTCCTGGGCCACCAGATCATGTTTGACTATGGCTTTCTGGTCCAGGCGGCGGTCAATGGGAAGCTGCGGTTTGAGCGGTCCGGCATCGACACCTTAAAGCTCTGCCGGAAATTCATGCCGCCGGAGGAAAAGAAGAACCTGGCGGCGGCCTGCGCCTATTTCCATGCGGCCCAGGACACGGCCCATCGGGCCCTTTCAGACGCCATGGCGGCCCACGAGCTGTACCAGGCCATGAAGCGGCTGCATCTGTCCGGCAATGAGGATGCTTTTGCGCCTAAGGTCCTCCAGTACAAGGCAAAAAAGGAAAGGCAGGCCACCCAGAGGCAAAAACAACACTTGCATGATCTGCTAAAATATCATAAAATAAAGCTGACTGTCCCCATAGATTCCATGTCGGGAAATGAGATCTCCAGAGTGACCGACCGAATCATCTTTACCCATGGAAGGATTCCGGAAAATGAGAGGGGCAGGGATAAGAAGCCGGAATAAAGATAAAATGAAATAAAAGAGGTGAAAGTCATGATAAATATGAATAATAAGAAAACAAAGAAGATCATCTCCACCATCGTTGTGGTCCTGGTGGTTGCGGCTATGGTGATCCCCATGATCCTGGGCTCCTTAATGTCTATGATGTAAAAGGAGAGGGATATGAGAAAATATGTATGGAGTACAGGTACGGCTGCGATGATGGCGGCCGGCCTGTTTTTTGCAGAGCCATTTCCTGCCCAGGCTGCGGAACCCATGCCGGCGGGAGTCTCCGTAGACGGCGAGAGCCTGGAGGGGCTCACTGAGGCCGAGGCGGAGGAGCAGGTGCAGAGCCGGGTGGATGAGAAGCTGGCCCGGGAGGTCGTGCTGACCATCGGGGAAATGTCCTTTGCGGCCAGCTCCGGCGATCTGGGCATCGCCTGGAAAAATGAGGACCAGGTGAGGCAGGCCTTAAAGGACGCAGAGGTCAAAGGCAATCTGATCCAGAGATATATGAAGAAAAAGGATCTGGAAGCGGAGCCGGTGGATTTGGAGCTGGAATTTTCCGCAGATCCGGAGAAGATCTCAGCGTTTGTGGATGCGGAATGTAAGGACGCGGTCCGGGAGGCCTCTGATGCCTCCATTACCAGGGAAAACGGTGAATTTGTACTTACCCCGTCAGTGGTGGGGACCACCGTGGATCCGGAGGCCACAGGGGCAGCCATCGGAGAGGCTGTGAGCCAGGCGGACGGCGCTTCGGGAACGGTCTCTGCTGCTGCAGTGGTGACAGAAAAGCAGCCGGAGATCACCACAGAGGAGCTGTCCTCTATTAAGGACGTGCTGGGGACCTTTTCCACCAGCTTTAAGACCAGCGGCGCTTCCCGTTCCACCAATCTCCAGGTGGGAGCGGCCAAGATCAACGGCCGGGTGCTGATGCCGGGGGAGGTGCTGTCGGGATATGAGTGCATGCAGCCCTTTACGGTCGCCAATGGCTACCGGGCGGCCACGGCCTACGAGAACGGGCGGTCTGTGGACAGCATCGGCGGCGGCGTATGCCAGATATCCACGACCCTTTATAACGCTTCTCTGCTGGCGGAACTGGAGATCGTCCAGAGGCAGAACCATTCCATGACCGTGGGATATGTGAAGCCGTCCATGGACGCGGCCATTGCCGGAACGTATAAGGATATCAAGATCCGGAATCCATACGATACGCCCATTTATGTGGAAGGGGTCACCTCCGGAAAGACGCTGACCTTTACCATTTATGGAAAAGAAACAAGACCGGCAAACCGGACCCTGAAATTTGAGTCTGTGACGCTCCAGGTCATGGGAGCCGGAGCGCCCATTGAGCAGGTGGACAATTCCCTGGCCCCGGGAGCCAGGGTCAAGGTGGACTCCGGCCATACGGGTCTTAAGTCGGAGCTTTATAAGTGCGTATATGTGGACGGAGAGCTGAAGGAGCGGACCCTTTTAAATAAGGATACGTATAACGCCTCCAGGCCCATTTACCGGGTGGGACCGGCGGCTCCGGCAGTAACGGATCCAGGTGCAGCGGTGCCTGGAGCGGATCCGGCGGCTCCGTCCGGCGGGACTTCAGAAACGCCTGCGGGAACCACACCTCCGGCAGTGCCGGAGACCCCGGCGGCGGAAAATACGCCTCCGGCGGAGGTCCCGCAGGGGCCGGGCTATACGCCTGGTCCAGGGATGCCCGGAGACCCGGCTGGAAACAGCAGTCCGGGAGGAAATGAAGGCCCCGGCCAGAATGCGGGTCCTGGAGGTCCTGGAGCAGAGAACGGCGGCGGAGCGCCTGGCCCCGGCGGTGAGCCGGGACCTGGGAACCCAGCCGGACCGGGAGCATAGGAGAGTCGGAATGAGAAAGATCGAGCGGGAACCCCATGGCAGGGGACGCTTTGTGCCGGGCCAGGATCTGGTGGTGGCCGGATGCATCGGCAAGGCGGGAGCTCTGGCTGCCATGGAAAAGAAAAAAGAAGCGCTGGAGGCCAGATTCCATGGCGTATTTCTGGACCGTCTTAAAACGGCGGCGGAGAGCTCTCTGGATCTGTCCCAGGAATTTTTTGAGGATCCTGGCGTAACTGAATGGGAATATGTGGAGGAGGGCGGCATTCTGGCCGCCCTCTGGAATATATCGGGGGCCTATGAGCAGGGGATCTCATTCTCCCTTCTGAAGATCCCGGTGAGCCAGGAGATCATAGAGGTATGCGAACTATTTGATTTAAATCCTTACCGTCTCCGTTCGGGCCATTGTATGCTGATGGTCTCAGACCATGGATGGGATCTGGCGGAACGGCTCAGGGAAATGGGAGCCGAGGCGGCGGTCATCGGAAAGGTGGAGCGGGGGATCGCCAGAAAAATGACGGGTCTTGGCAGCACCGGGTTTCTGGAGCGGCCTCAGCCGGACGAGGTATTAAAACTGGGATAAAAAAGCTGTCCGGAGGAAGATACGGGGAAGGCCTTCGGAAAATATGTGATGGATCGGGGACGGGGAAACCTGAGGACATAAGGAGGCGCGTTATGCGTGAAAAGATTCTGACCATTATGGAAAAAAACAGCCGGATCGATCTGGCGGACCTGGCCGCTCTCCTGGGAGAGAGCGAGATCGCGGTGGCCAATGAGATCGCCGATATGGAGAAGGAAAATATCATCTGCGGCTACCATACGATGATCAACTGGGACAAGACCGGGGAGGAGCTGGTGACTGCCCTGATCGAGGTAAAGGTGACGCCCCAGAGGAATATGGGATTTGAAAAGATTGCGGAGCGGATCTACCAGTACAGTGAGGTGAATTCCGTTTATCTCATGTCCGGAGCGTATGATTTTACGGTGATCGTAGAGGGAAAGACCATGCGCCAGATCGCCCAGTTCGTTTCGGAAAAGCTGTCCACCATGAATTCTGTCTTGAGCACAGCAACCCATTTCATCCTGAAAAAATATAAGGACCATGGAACCGTCATGTGCGAAAGACCGGAAGATGAAAGGATGATGATCACCCCGTGAGAAACCCGTTATCAGAAACCATCACAGCCATCCCCCCGTCGGGGATCCGTAAATTTTTTGACATCGTAAGCGAGATGAAGGACGCCATATCCCTGGGCGTAGGTGAACCGGATTTTGACACGCCCTGGCACATCCGGGATGAAGGGATCTATTCCCTGGAGAAGGGGCGGACCTTTTATACGTCCAACGCAGGACTGAAGGAGCTGAAGCTGGAGATCAGCCGGTATTTAGAGCGGCGGTTTGACGTGGGCTATGACCCGGACCGTGAGATCATGGTCACTGTGGGAGGAAGCGAGGCCATCGATATTGCTCTCCGGGCCATGCTGGATCCGGGAGACGAGGTGCTGATCCCTCAGCCAAGCTACGTTTCCTATGTGCCGTGTACCATTCTGGCCGGAGGCGTTCCGGTGACGGTTGAGCTGGAAGAAAAGGACCGGTTCCGCCTCACAAAGGAAAAGGTGCTGGAAAAGCTCACACCTAAAACAAAGATCCTGGTGCTTCCATTTCCCAACAATCCCACCGGCTCTATCCTGGAGAAGGAGGATCTGGAGGCGATCGCCGACGTGGTCCGCGAGAAGGACCTGTTCGTGATCTCAGATGAGATCTATTCGGAGCTGACCTATGGGAGACATCACTGTACCATCGCGGCTCTTCCTGGGATGAAAGAGAGGACTGTACTGATCAATGGCTTTTCCAAATCCTATGCCATGACTGGCTGGCGGCTGGGCTACGCCTGCGCGCCGGAGGCGATCCTGAGGCAGATGCTGAAGATCCACCAGTATGCCATCATGTGCGCGCCCACCACCAGCCAGTATGCGGCGGTGGAGGCCTTAAGAAACGGAGACCGGGATGTGGAGGAGATGCGGGAGGCCTATGACCAGAGACGGAGGTTCCTGGTCAAGGCTCTGAGAGACATGGGCCTTGACTGCTATGAGCCCCAGGGGGCTTTTTACGTATTCCCCTGCATTAAAAAGTTTGGTATGAGCTCCGATACGTTTGCTTTGCGGCTTTTGGAGCAGGAGAAGGTGGCTGTGGTGCCTGGGACTGCCTTTGGAGACTGCGGAGAGGGATATCTGAGGATCTCTTACGCGTATTCGCTCCAGGACCTTAAGCGGGCACTGGAGCGCATGGGCCGGTTTGTGGCCAGCCTGGAGGAAATGTAGAATGAATATTGTATTATACGAGCCGGAGATGCCGGCCAACACGGGAAACATTGGGAGGACCTGCGTGGCGACCAACACCAGGCTCCATCTGATCGAGCCCCTGGGCTTTAAGCTGAGTGAAAAGCATCTGGTACGGGCCGGTCTGGATTACTGGGACAAGCTGGATGTGACAGTATACAGTGATTTTGCGGATTTTTTAAAGAGAAATCCCGGTGCAAAGCTTTATATGGCCACCACCAAAGCGCCGGCGGTCTATACAGATGTGGAGTATGAGCCGGACTGTTATCTGATGTTCGGCCCGGAAAGCCGCGGCATTCCGGAGGAGATCCTGGTGGAGTATCAGGAAACGTGCGTCCGGATCCCCATGTGGGGGGACATCCGGTCCTTGAACCTGTCCAATTCTGTGGCTGTCCTCCTTTACGAGGCACTGCGGCAGAACGGGTTTGAGAAGATGACCATGGAGGGCCATCTCCACCGGCTGGAATGGAAGGAATAGGATTCTATATTTTAGGGGAGGTGCCGTATGCGTTACAGAAGACTGGGAAAGACGGAGCTGATGGTCAGCGAGATCGGCCTGGGAGCCGAATGGCTGGAGCGTCACAACGCGGAGGAATGCCGGGCGGTCATTGACCGGTGCGGGGAGCAGGGGATCAATATCCTGGACTGCTGGATGCCGGAGCCCAACGTGCGGAGCAACATCGGGGCAGCCATCCGGGGAAAGAGGGAGCGCTGGTTCATCCAGGGCCACCTGGGCTCCACCTGGCAGAACGGCCAGTATGTGCGGACCCGGGACATGGAGAAGGTGAAGGAGGCTTTTGCGGATCTCCTGGAGCGTCTGGGAACGGACTACATCGACCTGGGCATGATCCACTACGTGGACCGGGAGGACGAGCTGGATTCTATCGTAAACGGCCCGTTTTACGCTTACGCAAAGGAATTGAAGGAAAAGGGCGTGATCCGTCATATCGGTCTCAGTACCCATAACCCCAGGGTGGCGAAAAAGGCGGTGGAGCTGGGGATCGTGGAAATGATGCTGTTCAGCATCAATCCGGCCTTTGATCTGCTTCCGGCGTCTGAGGATATGAATACATACTTTGCCGAGGAGTACGATCAGGCCCTGGGCGGCATTGATAAAGAGCGGGCAGAGCTTTACCGGCTCTGTGAGAAGAACGATGTGGGCCTTACGGTCATGAAGGGCTTTGCGGGAGGCCGGCTGTTTGATGCAAAGCGTTCGCCCTTTGGCGTAGCGCTGACTCCGGTCCAGTGTATCCATTACGCCCTTACAAGGCCGGCAGTGGCCTCCATTCTGGCGGGATATGATACGCCGGAGCATGTGGATGAGGCTGTTTCTTATGAAACAGCCACGGAGGCGGAAAAGGATTATGCCAGCGTTCTGGCCTCTGCCCCCCGCCACGCCTACGACGGCCAGTGTACCTACTGCGGCCACTGTAAGCCGTGTCCTGCGGGCATCGATATCGCCATGGTCAATAAGCTCTATGATCTGGCCTCCATGCAGCCGGAGGTCCCGGCATCGGTCCGCGCCCATTATGAGGCGCTGGAACGGACGGCTGCCGACTGCACCGGCTGCCGCGGCTGCGAGACCCGCTGCCCCTTCCATGTTCCTGTGGCGGAGTGGATGGAGAAGGCGAGGGCGCTGTTTGCGGAAGGGGAATAAAGCGGTATCCCTTTTAGACACAAAAGAAAGCTCCGGAGATGGGAAGTCCGGGGCTTTCTTTTTGTGCAGCTATGATATTAAAATTTCATGCCAGCCTGCTTTTCTTTGATCCAATGCAAGCCTCATCAGTCCCTCTGTCTGATCGGCCATAAATAGAGGGATGTTCAGTACGTCATCGTCCAGCCGCAGGTTATCCAGGGAGAAACGGATGCGGAGTTTGACTTTATCCGGGAACAGTTCCTTGGATTCACGGGCTCTGGCCCTGCTTTCATCAATGTTAAAATAAGCAGTATTTTCAAAGTAACGTCTGCCGGACTCTTTGAGGAACCAGGTCCTGTCTATCTGCTGGACTCCCTTCAGAATATAAAAATAATGATTGCCAGACAGGGAACCCTGCAATATAATGTCGATATGGGAAAACACAGAGCCGGGTGGCTTACCCTCTGATTTTTCGGATGGGCTAACCCTCCAGACGAAAGAAAGGAGGGCCTGCCAATGTATGTTACATACTCTGACCTGATTCAGATTGGAATATTCATTGTTGCCCTTGTCGGTCTCATTTATGAGATTTTCATAGGGAAGAAAATAGCCGCCATTACTCGCAATAATGACGGCTGACCCTTTTCAGAGGGAATAAAGCATATTGTTGAGGGTAGGCCGTTTCTGTGGCTTTCCCTTTTTCTGTCTTCAATATAGCACATCTTAAAAAGGATTACAAGAGAAAATAAGCTGTTGTTATCACCAGGTCACTTTCATAAACAATAATATATAGGGCAGGGGACCGCCCGGATCAATACCTATGAAGGAGGAAGGCCGCAAAGGCTGTGAAAGAAGAAAGCTATGGTATTAAAATTTCATGCCAGCCTGCTGTACTTTTCTCTGATCCAATGCAAGCCTCATCAGTCCCTCTGTCTGATCGGCCATAAACAGAGGGATGTTCAGTACATCACCGTTCAGCTATTGCAGGGCATCCCCGCTGTCAATCAGGAATTCTGGGAACGCCATTGGACCGTTCTGCATGAAACTGACGACCTTAGGACATACTCATGCAACTATTTTTGTCCTTTATTGACGGGCATTTGTCCTGAATTTCCGATATACTCCCATATTTTTTGCACTATAAACATAAAAAATCATCACAAACAGGCTGAAAGGATGGTCAAACATAGTTTTGGTGTCAAATTCATGTAAGCAGATAGACTCTAACTAAAATCATGAAAATAGATTTATAAGAGCAAAATATTTGTTAGCATGAATATCAAAATAGCAGAACAAGGACAACGCGGTGCGGACCGGACAGTGTACATCGCCTTAACGCGGTCCGTGCGCTGGAAAACCATGCCAAAATAATGGCTCATCAGCAATGACCATTCGCGGATTGGGCGTCAGGGAAATGGAGATATTTCCTTTTTGATGGAGGCCGCCAGTGATTCGATGATAAAAAAAGAATGTGGCAGAATAAAGACGATTATTTCATACTATTATTAATAATTCGTTATAATAAATCATATTAAGTTTTTTAAAACATATAAAACATCATACACACAAACAAAGATAAATATTTGGCGATTTTGTTGAAAAATACCAGCCATATATGATAGTATATGTACATATTTAGGAAAAGTAAGGAGGCAAAACCATATGGACAAAGCAAAACAGCAGATCGTGGAAACTGTCGACGCGGCCCGGGAGGACCTGCTTGCCCTGTCAAAAAACATCCATGACAACCCGGAGCTGGGCTTCCAGGAGTTTAAGGCCATGGGCTTTATCAGCGATACACTGGAAAAGCATGGATTTACGGTTCAGAGAGGCTACGGCGGCCTGGAAACATCCTTCCGCGCAGATCTTTGCGGAAGCGGCGAGGGGCCGACGGTGGCGTTCCTGGCGGAGTATGATGCCTTAAACGGAATTGGCCACGGGTGCGGCCATAACCTGATCGCCACCTGTTCCGTAGGCGCATTTCTGGGACTGGCGCCTTTGATGAAGGAGCTGCCGGGGCGGATCTCCATCATCGGTACACCGGCGGAAGAGGGCGGAGCCGGAAAGGTGAAGCTCCTGGCCAACGGAGCCTTTGACGATGTGGATTTTGCTTTGATGATGCATCCCTCGGGCGGTGGCTCCAACCTGGTAGGCCGGGGAGGCCGGGCGGCATGTACCGTAAGAGTGGACTTTACGGGAAAAGGAGCCCACTCCTCCGCTCCGCAGAACGGGATCAATGCGCTTAGCGCGGTGATCAGTGTGTTTAACCAGATCGACATGATGCGCCCCACATTTGATCCCCAGGATAATATCAATGGGATCGTTACCAACGGCGGTGCGGCGGCCAATATTATCCCGGCCAGCGCTGGCTGCGCTTTCTGTCTCCGGGCAGATACCATGAAGAGGATTGAGGTTTTGATCGACCTGATCAAAACGTGTGTAGCTAACGCGGAAAAGCTGACGGGAGCCAAAGGACAGGTGGCCTGGGATGATATTTCTGCTGAACGGTATCCCAGCCGGCCCATGTGCCAGGCGTTTAAGGACAATATGCATGAGCTGGGGATCGAAATGACCTGGCCGGATCCGAAAAAACAGTACGGCTCTTCGGATATTGGAAATGTGTCCATTAAGATCCCGGCGATCCATGATTATCTGTCCATCACGGATGATAAGACCATCCAGGCCCATACGGTGGAGTATACAGCTGCATCTGGTACGCCGGAGGCCAACGAGGTATGTCTGAAGGGTGCTAAGGGACTGGCTATGACCGGATACGATATTTTATCAGATCCGGATTTCCAGAAGGAGATTAAGGAATATCACGATAAACAGATCCCGGATTTTTATAAACATTAAAAAAAGGTAATGCAGACCAGGGGCGGAACAGGGTTTCTGCCTCTGGTCTTTGAGAAAGAGAGGGGCAGGGTATGGAGCTTTACCAGCTGAGATATTTTGCGAGGGCGGCAGCTTATGAGAACATTTCCATGGCGGCCCAGGATCTTCATGTGACCCAGCCGTCCATCAGCAAAGCGGTGAAGGCATTGGAAAAGGAGCTCCAGGTGGAGCTGATGCGGAGGAACGGAAAATATTGTGAGCTGACCCATGAGGGCCGCCGGTTTCAGGCCAGGATCCTGCCAGTGCTGGCTGAGTTGGATGAAATCCCGGCAGAGATCCAGAACCGGAGAGCCAGAAAACAGATCCGGATCAATGTATTGTCGGCCTCCTTTATGATGCCGTCCCTTATAAAAAAATACAGAGAAACTCATCCGGACGTTTTTTTCACTCTTCTGGACCGGAGGGAGGCGATCAACTGGGACATCTGTATCCGCAGTACGCTTCCAGAGGTATTTTTCAGTAATGCTGTTAAACTCATGGATGAAAGACTGCTTTTTGCATGTAAAAAGGGGACAGAGCTGGCAGAGAAGGAGCGTATCTCTTTAAGAGATCTGACAGATGTGGATTTTATTGTATTAAAAAAGGGAGGGAGTATCCGGGCCGTTTCGGATAAAAAGTTCAAAGAACGTGGATTTATACCAAGAATTTCGTACGAGTGTGACAATCATTATATATTGAAACGAATGGTGGAGGAGGGGCTGGGAGTAGCTATATGGCCAGAATATTCCTGGAGAAGAAAACTTGAAGAAGAGGATGATGGATCCGGTATATGCTTAAAACCATTAGATATTGCGGAATTTACCCGATCTTTATATTTGATACGGCAAAAAGATGTGAAATTAACGGAAAATATAGAAGAATTTATTGAGTTTACCATTGATTATTTTGATATGATAAAAAAATAACGGGTAAACTTTTAAAAATCAGAAAATATTCCCGTTAAGAATGGATTGTATTCTCAAGAATTATTGGACAAACGAAGCATTCAAAATTATAATGAACTTATTAAAAAGCGCTTTTAAAAGGTCGAACCAGTAAAATGGCCGGGGTGTACGAACTCCCCCTTTCTTTTGAAGGCGTTTTTGCGCGTTTTTAAAACAGAAGGGATGTGAGGGCAGTCGGCGGTGCAGTAAAAGGAGGCTCGTGAAAAGTATGATGAAAAAGAGATTTCGTGTAATGGCAGCGTTGATGGCAATGGCAGTTATGGCAGGAAGCCTGACCGGATGTGGTGGAAACAAAAATGCTCCAGCAGAAACGGGAAGTGCATCTTCAGGGACTGCGGCAGAAGGAAACAGCGGCGGAGCAGCAGGATCAAGTGAAATTAACGCTGCAAAACCGGCGGAAGGAATGGCATTAAAAGAAGATATCGTGATTGGAATGCAGTCCAAACACACAACTGTGGATGCTATGGATGCCAGCAATACCCAGCATAACTATATGTACCGTATGGTATATGATACACCGGTTCATTTTAATAATACAACAAAGGAACTGGAACCCTCTCTGGCAGAAGAGTGGTCCACAGAGGATGGTGGAAAAACATACATTTTCAAACTTCGGGATGGTGTAAAATTCCATAATGGAGAGATATTAAAGGCTTCAGACTTTGTTTTTACCTTTAACCGGATGGAGGGAACTACTTCCTGTAATGGTGTATTTCTAAAGGTAGAGAGCGTGGAAGCGGTAGACGATCTGACTGTAAAAATGACACTGGTAGATCCGAACCTGGACTGGCCGTACATGATGACTCTCCCAACTGCCAGCATTATGAACGAAAAGGCAGTTACAGACGATCCGGAGAAAGGACCGGCCGTAGGCACTGGTCCATGGATGGTTGATTCTTATGAGTTTGGAAACTATACAAAGCTTGTAGCATTTGAAGACAGCTGGAGAGGAGCTCCCAATGCAAAGAGCTTTACCTTCCGTTATATTCCTGAGGATTCGGCCCGCCTGATCGCACTCCAGAATGGAGAAATCGATATCTGTCAGACGCCGGCTGCCATTGAGCTTGGAAGGATTGAAGAGGACCCGGCTCTGGATCTGATTTCTTACAAAGGTGGATCTTTGACATATATGGCTTTCAATACCCAGAAAGATCCTGCCAAAGACGAAAATTTACGTAAAGCAGTTGCCCATGCCATTGATATTGATTCCATCATCGCTGTTGCAGCGGAAGGCCGTGGAGAAAAGGCTACATCCTTCTGGGGATGGGATGAATTTGGATTCTATGATTGCGGCGGATATACAAGAGATCTGGATAAGGCAAAAGAATATCTTGCAAAAGCATTCCCCAACGGAAATGCTGCCCTGGATATTTCTGTTGGAGCAGACCGTAAAACGATTGCTGAGATGATCCAGAGCCAGTGTAAAGAAATTGGCCTGACCATAAACATTGTTGAACTGGATTCTGCCGGAATCAGTACCACGACTACCAACGGTGAGCACCAGTCCTGTCTCTATGGTATGGGATTCAATATCTTCGGCGACGATGCAAGACGTATCTTACAGCCGGGTTCCGCAGTGAACAAAGCCCATTACGACAGCCCGGAGGTTATGGAATTATTAGATAAAGCAGTTGCAGAAGAGGATGAAGCAAAGAGACTGGATTATTATAAGCAGATCCAGGAAAATGTTTACGAACACGTTCCATATATTCCGATCTATTATGCAGACGGATTCATCGGCGTTAAAAAAGGAACTGGCGGAATCGATATCTACCCGACCAGCCACCATGATTTCTCCAACATTTTCGTTCCAGCCGAATAATTTCCGGATATAATATGTACATTTTTCGGAAAGAAGCGGCTCTTTGAAGAGCCGCTTCTTTTTAAAAAGCATTTTCCAGAACAGGAGGATGATGTATGCACCGATACATAATTAAAAGACTTTTATTAATGATTCCCGTTATCATTGGAGTTTCATTCCTTGTATTTTTTATCATGGATCTGGCTCCCGGCGATGCGGTAGATATCTTGGCTCCGGAGGGAGCGACAGCGGAGGATCTGGAAGCGATCCGTCATGATCTGGGTCTGGATCAGCCGGTCATTGTACGGTATGTGAAATATATGGGCGGTATGCTTCATGGAGATATGGGAGTTTCCTATGTATCAAAGACTGATGTATTCGATACATACATGGAAAAGCTCCCGGCAACGATCAAGCTTTCATTTGCATCGATCCTGGTTTCGATCCTGTTGTCGGTACCATTGGGAATTTATTCAGCTACCAGGCAGGGAACGGTCCAGGATAATATCAGTATGATCGTGGCTATGATCGGACTTTCTATGCCGAACTTCTGGCTGGGGCTGCTCCTTATCATTGTCTTTTCACTAAACCTGGGCTGGTTCCCGTCTGGCGGCGATCAGACCCTGTCCTCCATCGTACTTCCGGCAATTACCATAGGAACCGGGCTCATGGCTACCTTGACGAGAACGACCCGTTCTTCTATGCTGGATGTTTTAAAACAGGAGTATTTACGAACCGCAAGGGCAAAGGGAATCCCGGAAAAAATTGTAATCACATCCCATGCCTTGAGAAATGCGCTGATTCCGATCATTACGATTATTGGAACACAGCTGGCCGGCGTATTGGGCGGAAGCGTTCTTACAGAAACAGTATTTGCTTGGCCGGGAGTCGGCCGCCTGATCGTGGACTCTCTGAATATGAGGGATACTCCGCTGGTTACAGGCAGCATTATTATGACAACAATTCTCCTTAGTATTATTCTGCTTCTCGTTGACCTGCTTTATGCAGTTGTGGATCCTCGGATCAAAGCACAGTATGTGGCAAAAAGGGGGAAAAAGAAACATGGCTAAAACCGTTGAAGCAAATGCTCCCAGAAAAGCACGCAGCCAGATGGGAGAGGTATGGCATCAGTTTAGAAGAAATAAAGGCGCTATGGTCGGTTCTGCCATTGTACTGATCATCGTATTCGTTGCACTGTTTGCAGATGTCTTCCTGGATTATGATACCCAGGTAGTAGGACAGAATGTTGCAGAGCGTCTTCAGTGGCCCAGCGCAAGGCACTGGTTTGGAACAGATGAGCTGGGACGGGATATCTTTTTCCGCGTACTTTATGGAACGAGATTTTCATGCTCCGTGGGGCTGGTGGCTGTTACCATTGGTCTGGTGATCGGCGTAACCCTGGGAGCCATTGCAGGCTTTTATGGAGGAACCCTGGAGGAAGTGATCATGCGAAGCACAGATATCCTGGGAGCTGTTCCCAATATGCTGATGGCGATTGTTATCGTATCCGTTCTCGGACAGAGTATCTGGAATCTGATGCTGGCAGTGGGAATTACGAGCGTGCCGCAGTTTGTACGTATTACAAGGGCTGCGGTACTGACTGTGAGGAACCAGGAATATGTAGAAGCGTCGAAGGCCATAGGGTTATCAAACAGAAGGATTATTTTTAAGCACATTCTTCCCAATTGCCTGTCTCCGATCATCGTCCAGGCAACGCTCCGTGTGGCATCTGCTATTATTTCTGCTTCCAGTTTAAGCTTCCTGGGACTGGGGGTTCCTGCTCCGTCTCCAGAATGGGGAGCTCTTCTTTCCGGAGGAAGAAAATATATCCGTGATTATTCCTACATGACGCTGTTCCCAGGTCTTGCCATTATGATCACTGTACTGGCGCTGAATATGATGGGAGACGGCCTTAGGGACTCTCTGGATCCGAAACTTAAGAAATAGGAGGGCGGCAGAATGGAAGAACAGAAAGATATGGTCCTTGAGGTTGAGAACCTTAATGTAAAATTTGTAATGGAAGAAGAGACTGTGGAGGCAGTTAATAATATAAGCCTTCATATAAAAAAAGGGGAAACCCTGGGACTGGTGGGAGAGACCGGTGCAGGAAAAACCACAACAGCATTGTCCATTATGAGATTGGTGGACTCGCCCCCCGGAGTTCTGGAATGTGATAAGCTGGAGGTGTGCGGCCAGGACGTGATGGGAATGTCCATCACCGAGCTGGAGCATATCCGGGGAGGCCTGGTATCCATGATCTTCCAGGATCCGATGACCTCTCTGAACCCGGTATTTACTGTGGGACAGCAGATCGCAGAAAGTCTGGAGCGGCATGAGCACCTTAATAAGAATGACGCATGGAAAAAGGCAGAGGATATGCTGGAGCTGGTTGGTATTCCAAGAGAGAGAGCCATCGAATATCCGCACCAGTTTTCGGGCGGCATGAAGCAGAGGGTGATCATTGCCATTGCCCTGGCGTGCAGTCCGCAGCTCTTAATTGCAGATGAGCCCACAACTGCCCTGGATGTGACGATCCAGGCCCAGATCCTTCAGCTGATGCGGGAATTAAAGCAGAAAAAGGATACGTCCATGATCATGATTACCCACGACCTGGGAATCGTGGCAGAGACATGTGACCGGGTAGCAGTCATGTATGCTGGAAAGATCATTGAAGAGGGAAATCTGGATGAAGTTTTCAATCACACACTGCATCCGTATACCGAGGGGCTTTTCAACTCTCTTCCAAATATCAAAAATAGACGGAGCAAGTTGGAGCCGATCCGCGGTCTGATGCCGGATCCCACAAATCTGCCCAGGGGCTGTGCCTTTGCTCCAAGATGCAATTACGCGACAGATGCGTGCAGGGAAAGAAGACCGGAGCTGGTGTCCTTCGGAGGAACTCATAAAGCGGCATGTCTGGCGTACGAGAATCCGGACTTCCATATTGAGAGGGGGAAAAAGAATGGCTGAAAATATACTGGAAGTAAAGCATCTGAAAAAATATTTTAAAACAGCCCGTGGAACCCTCCATGCGGTGGATGATGTGAGTTTTACCATTGAAAAGGGAAAAACACTGGGAATTGTTGGAGAGTCCGGATGTGGAAAATCGACGACTGGACGTGCGATTTTAAGACTTTTGGAACCAACTGACGGCCAGGTGATCTTTAATGGCCAGGACATCACGGCTTTGAGCAGCAGTAAGATGCGGCAGATGCGCCGGGATATGCAGATCATCTTTCAGGATCCGTTTTCTTCTCTGGATCCTAAGAAGACTGTGAGTCAGACCATTGCGGAGCCCATTATTGAAAACAAGATCTTGAAAGATAAAAAGGCGATCGATGCCAGAGTCCGTGAGCTGATGGCTACGGTAGGACTGGCGGAGCGGCTTGTAAATGCGTATCCCCATGAGTTGGATGGCGGGCGCAGACAGCGTATCGGGATTGCCCGTGCTCTGGCTATGGAGCCCAAGTTTATTGTATGTGACGAGCCAGTATCAGCCCTGGACGTTTCCATCCAGGCTCAGATCCTGAACCTGCTGCAGGAATTAAAAGAACAGATGGGGCTTACTTTTATTTTCATTACCCATGATCTCTCAGTGGTGAACCACTTTGCTGACGAGATTGCTGTAATGTATCTGGGACAGCTGATTGAAAAGGCTCCGACAGAGGAGCTGTTTGACCATCCGGTCCATCCGTACACAAGGGCCCTTCTTTCAGCAATCCCGATTCCAGAAGTGGGAATAGAAAGGCCTGAGAGAATTCTTCTCCGGGGAGAGATTAGTTCGCCGATCGATCCGCCAGATGAGTGCCGGTTTGCGAAACGATGCAATTATGTATGCGACCAGTGTCATAAATCCTGCCCACAGCTGGTGGAGATATCAGAAGGTCATTTTGTATCATGCCATTTATGGGAAAATTTTAAATAAAAATGTAATGTATTCAGGAGGGTTTACACCATGTATCAGGTATCAGATCATACCAGATCCCAGTTTGAAAAGATGCTGGGGCTTGCCAGCGTAAAGGAAGCGCTGGCTTTCATCGAGGCCAACCAGCCGGAGGCCATTGAGGAGCAGAAGGAGCTGGTGCTCATCGAGGCTCCCACCGGTCATGAGGAAAACCGCGCCAAGGTATTTGCTGAGAAATTCAAGGCGCTGGGGCTGGAGGACGTTCATACAGACCGGGGCGGCAATGTGATCGGCATCCGCCGCGGAACAGGAAAGGGGCCGAAGGTGCTGATCGAGGGCCATATGGATACCGTATTCCCCTTTGGGACTGTGAAAGGCGTGGAGGAAAAGGACGGCTTTCTGTATGCTCCCGGGATCGGCGATGATACAAGAGCGCTGGCTATGCTCCTGTGCTTGATTCGTACCCTCAATAAAACGGGGATCCAGACTGCCGGAGATATCGTATTTGTGGGAACCACCCGGGAAGAGGGAATGGGCGGTCTTGGCGGAATGAAGGATTTCCTTGCAGATAATGATGACATCGACATTTCCCTCAGCCTGGACAACAACGACATGAGCCTTCTGGTGTTCGAGGCCACCGGCGGCGAGACGTATGAGGTGAATTTCTACGGAATCGGCGGCCATGCCTTTGGCTGCTTCGGAAAGATGGCCCAGCCGGTCCATGCGGCGGCCAGGGCTGTGGCAAAGATCGCTGACTTTGTGGTTCCGTCGGATCCCAAGACCAGCTTCTGTGTGTCCAATTTCCACGGAGGAAACGATGCGGGCGTCCATGCGATCGCGCCCAAGGCTACGATCAAATTCAACTTCCGGTCCAATTCCCAGGAGGAGCTGGCGAAATTAAGGACAAATATCTTCAACGCCATTGAAGAGGCCTGCCAGGAGGAGACCGCAAAATGGGGTCAGGATACGATCACATGGGATAAGAAGCTCATCAGCAGTGTTCCCGGCGGCACCCAGGATATGAACGCTCCCCTGGTGGAGACCGCTTATCTGGGTTTAAGCCATCTGGACGTAGAGCCGGTGATCCACAGAGGCGGCTGCACCAACGCCAACGTGGCCGTTGCCAAGGGACTTCCGGCGCTCTGTATGGGCCGTGCCTATGCCCCGGATGAAAATTCCAAGAATATCATGAACCACAGCATCCATGAAAAGTTCCCGATCACTGGTTCTTATAAGGCCATCCAGCAGGCATTTTTAGTGCTGATGATGGCAGCCGGGATCGAGGGGGAGTTTGATTCCATCACAGGCATCGGAGCAGAAAAATAGTCGGAAAAGAGGACATGGATCTTATGAAAAAGACAAGCTTTATTGCCACTGGAGACGCATTTATCACGCGCCGGTTCCCGGAGGGCGGATATGAGGGGTTCGAGGCCGTCCGGGACTGCATCATGCAGCACGATGTGAAAGTTTCCAATCTGGAGATGACCTTCCATGACCATGAGGGGTATCCGGCCGCCTTTTCCGGCGGCACCTGGGCCATGGCGGATCCCAGGACCCTGGACGATATGAAGTCCTTTGGGTTTAACCTTTACAATACAGCCAACAACCACTCCCATGATTACAGCCATGGCGGCGTTCTGGCCACCATCGAGCATTTACGGGAACGGGATATGATCTTTGCCGGAACGGGAAAGAACCTGGGAGATGCGTCCAGACCGTGCTATCTGGAAACAAAGAAGGCCAGAGTGGCCATGATCGGCGTCACCTCGTCCTTCCATGAATCCGGTATGGCAGGCGGCCAGAGCGCAGATATGTGCGGCCGTCCGGGACTGAATCCTCTGCGGTTCGAGACCGTTTACCATGTGACCCAGGAGTATTATGACCAGGTTGCAGGCCTGGCGGCTCTTACAAAGGTCAACGCTTCCATGGAAAACTCCGTGAAGAATGGATATAAGAATCCGCCGCCGGAGGGGACCTTCCTGTTTGGAAAGTATAAATTCAAGCTGGATGAAACCAACTGGATCGAGAGCATCCCCAACGAAACGGATATGGCCCGGATCGAGGAAGAGATCCGGGAGGCCGGAAAGCAGGCGGACGTGGTGCTGGTGAGCATCCATGCCCATGAGACCGATGCGGGCGATACAAAGGTGCCGGCCATGTTCCTGGAGACCTTTGCCAGACGCTGTGTGGATGCTGGTGCAGATGTTATCATCGGCCATGGTCCTCATGAGCTTCGGGGGATCGAGATCTATAAGGGGAAACCCATTTTTTACAGCCTGGGGAATTTCCTGTTTGAAACGGAGACCGTGGATCTCCAGCCTTATGATGCGTATTTAAATAAGAAGCTTCCCCTGGATACAAAGGTGGGGGCATATATGGATGACCGGAGCAAGATGGGAACCGTGGGGTACGGAGTCCTGCCGGAGATCTGGTTTTCTGTTATGGCTGCCTGGGACATGGAAGATGGGAAGACCACGGAGATCCGCCTGTACCCCATTTCCCTGGGTATGGAACGGGTACGCTCCCAGAAGGGCGTGCCGGTAATGACTGGAGACGAAAAGGTTCTGGAGTATCTGGCGGAGCTTTCGGCTCCCTACGGAACCGCCATGGAGATCCGGGATGGCGTAGGTTATATCCGACTGAAATAATGCATTGACAGATTCTGGAGACGGCTGCAAAAACTCTCTCACTCCACTTGGCGCCGTCTCCTTTTTGCTTTTTATTTTGTACAAAATTTTTATACGTTTCTTTTTTCAGGTATATTTTTGTTAGAAAAAATATGTTATAATAAGGGAATCAAGCGACATCATTGGGAGGGATTACACATGAATCGAATCAACGCGGCCAACCAGGCCCTGTTTGAGGAGCTTGTAAAGCAGATCCAGATACAGGGAAACGCAGCGGGCATTGCCGTTGCCATTGTGGATGAAGAGGGAAAGACCCAGTATGAACAGTACTTCGGGTACAGGGATACGGAGCAGAAGCTGCCCATGGACGAAAATACGATCTTTGGTCTGGCATCTGTGACAAAGTCCTTTGTGGCTTTATCCATCATGCAGCTGGCAGAAAAAGGCCTCCTGGACCTGAACGATCCTGTGAGCCGGTATATTCCGGAGTTTACCAATAAGAATCAGGAAACGGTACGGATCCATCATTTCCTGAGCCACAGCGGCGGCTTTTATCCGGTACACAGGACTGTGGTAAAGGAGATCGCAGAGAAGCTGGGGATCTCCGAGGAGACAGAGGGCGACCTGGGTTACAGCGTGAAGCTGGCGGAGGCAGGAGCAAAGGCAGTGGCAGAGCAGCTGGATGCCCAGACTCCGGGCCACGGTCTCATTGGAAGACCGGGCGAATACATGAGCTACTGCAACGACGGCTATGGCCTCCTTTCTGAGATCGTCCGTCGGGTCGGAGGAGAGGCTTCCTTTGCAGACTATGTGAAAAAGAATATCCTGGATCCTCTGGAAATGGAGCGCAGCGGCTGCGATTACCTGCGGCCCAGACTGGATGAAAACAGCGCCGTATTATATAAGAAGGAGAATGGCGTCATGACCGGCTGTAAGGACTATTACGACAACGCCTTTGTCCTGGGCGGGGCCGGATCCATGAAGTCCACCATTTCCGATATGAAGAAGATCCTGTATATGTATCTGAACCATGGAAAGACCCCGGATGGCGGCCGTATCCTTTCAATGGAAGGGATCCGGTCCATGTGCCGTCCGCGTATGGAGTACCGCCCGGAGAGCTGGTACTGCTACGGACTGGCTACAAAGAAGATCGACGATGTGACCGTGGTGGAGCACGGGGGAAGCCTTACAGGCGTTTCCTCCAACATGTCCTGGTCCTATGATGCCGGCTGCGGAGTCATCGTTCTCTGCAACACCTCCGACGTACCGGTGAGTGCCATTGCCGATGCGGCCATGCGTATGTACCATGGCCGGAATCCGCTGGAGGACCGGGGGCTTTACCAGGAGAATCCATGGTCAGAAAAGACCAGAAGGGCTGCAGTGGGCTGCTACCTTTCCAGTGAAGACTCCGAGGTGGAGATCCGGGAGAATGGAGACGGAGTTCTGGCAGTGGTAGAAGGCAGAGAGAAAAATCTGGTCATGGTCCAGGAAAACCTGGGGATCATCCGCGGCTATGCAAAGGACGCGTATCTGAAGCTCTTTAAGGATGAAAACGGCGGAGTGTTCGCCATCGGCTTTGGCGGACGGATGCTGCCGAGAAAATAAAATGGAGGTATTCAGCATGGACATTTATGAACAGATCACCAAAATGGCAGATGAGATCGCACCGGAGCTGGTAGCCCAGCGAAGGGATTTCCACAAGTTCGCAGAAAAAGGCTGGTTCGAGATGAGGACCTCCTCCATCATTGCCAGAAAATTGACAGAGATGGGGTATGAGGTCTTAGTGGGCGACCAGGTCTGCAAAAAAGATGCCAGAATGGGCGTTCCATCGGATGAGGAGCTGGAGGAGCAGTATGAGAGAGCCGTGGCCCAGGGTGCGGATCCGGAGTTTGTAAAATATACAAAGGGCGGTATGACCGGAGTGATCGGTATCCTGCGCTGCGGAGAGGGCCCCACAGTAGCCATGCGTTTCGACATCGACGCACTGGGCGTATTTGAGGAAAAGGACAAATCCCACCGGCCTGCCTGCGAGGGCTTCGGCTCCGTCAACGAAGGCTTTATGCATGCCTGCGGCCATGATGGTCACGCTACCATCGGCCTGGGTGTTGCCAAGGTGCTGATGTCCATTAAGGATTCCCTTCACGGGACCATGAAGCTGATCTTCCAGCCAGCGGAGGAAGGCGTTCGCGGTGCGAAATCCATCGTGGAGAACGGCCATCTGGACGGTGTGGATTATCTCATCGGTTCCCACGTTTCCGATAAGGCTGCCGACGATCCGGCGGTGGTGATCCCGGGAAGCCATGGCTCCCTGGCTACTACCAAGTACGATGTCTTCTTCCACGGCGTTTCTGCCCATGCAGGCGGATCTCCGGAGAAGGGGAAAAACGTAATGCCGGCTGTGGCTACGGCTATCTTAAACCTGTACGGGATCCCGAGGAACTCCGCTGGAATGAGCCGGATCAATGTGGGGACTGTTGTGGCCGGAAGCGGCCGGAACGTGATCGCGGATGTGGCAAAGATGGAGATCGAGGTCCGCGGAGAGACCACAGAGATCAACCAGTATATGGAAGAATATGCAAAGAACATCATCGAGGGAGCGGCGAAGATGCACGGCTGCACCAGCGAGATGAAGGTCATGGGCTCTGCGTATTCCCTGACCAGCGACCAGGCCCTTATGGATCGGGTAAGACGTGTCTGCGAGGAGAAGCTGCACCTTCCGGTTTCCGGGACCACCAGCAGCCGCAACGGCGGAAGCGAGGACGTTTCCTATATGATGCGCCGGGTACAGGAGCAGGGCGGCCAGGCCACCTTTATGCGGATCCTCACAAAGGAATCTGCGCCGGGCCATAACCGGAGGTTTGATTTTGACGAGCAGGCGCTTCCCAATGCGGTGAAGGTATTCTGCGGAACTGTATACGATATCCTTGGATAAAGGATGAGGAGAGGACCCGGACGGGTCCTCTTTTTTCGCGGGCAGCGGGCTAAGGTCCGTGCCTGCACGAGACCCTGGCACTTGCCGCGGGAACCATGAGAAATTCGCGCAGAGTGTTTCTTATGGCTGGCCGGGAACGGCCGGTCCGGCTCTGGAATGGGCCGGGAATGGGGAGGGAACTGTCGGTTATCGGAAGAAACCTGTGGAAATGTTATAATATGTCATAATATGTACAAAAATGACGTTTAACTCGAGAAAAATTTGTTCACATTTTCTAAAAAATATGGTATAATAAAAGAACCATTTAATTAACCCAAAGATGGACAAAATGAAACAGCAAGAGGTGATATCGTGGTAAGAAAAGAAATGATAGCAATGCTGTTGGCAGGAGGACAGGGCAGCCGCCTTGGAGTTTTAACGCAAAAAGTGGCAAAGCCGGCAGTATCATTCGGCGGCAAGTACAGGATCATCGACTTTCCGCTCAGCAACTGCATTAATTCTGGCGTCGATACAGTCGGCGTCCTGACCCAGTACCAGCCATTGCGTTTAAATACGCATATCGGAATTGGTATCCCGTGGGATCTGGACCGGAACGTGGGCGGTGTGACCGTTCTTCCTCCCTATGAAAGAAGCAAGGGCAGCGACTGGTATACGGGAACCGCCAACGCCATTTACCAGAACCTGGAGTATATGGAATCCTATAATCCGGAATACGTTTTGATCCTGTCCGGCGACCACATCTACAAAATGGACTATGAGGTGATGTTGGAGTACCATAAGGCCAACAACGCCGATGTGACCATCGCCGCCATGCCGGTACCCATGGAGGAGGCCAGCCGTTTCGGTATCCTGATCACCGATGATGCCAACCGCATCACGGAGTTCGAGGAGAAGCCGGCAAACCCCAGGAGCAACCTGGCTTCCATGGGAATCTATATCTTCAGCTGGAAGGTATTAAAAGAGGCGCTCATTAAATTAAAGGATGAGCCGGGCTGTGACTTCGGAAAGCACATTATCCCCTACTGCCACAACGACGGCAGGAGGATCTTCGCATATGAGTATAACGGCTACTGGAAGGATGTGGGTACTCTGGGATCTTACTGGGAAGCCAATATGGAACTGATCGACATTATTCCGGAATTCAATCTGTATGAGGAGTACTGGAAGATCTATACCAAGAGTGAGAAGATCCCGCCCCAGTTCATTTCCGCAGAAGCGAAGGTAGGAAAGAGCATCATCGGAGAGGGAACGGAGATCTATGGAGAGGTCGTCAACTCTGTGATCGGCTCCGGCGTTGTGATCGAAAAGGGCGCTGTGGTCAGGGATTCCATCATTATGCAGGATTCCGTGATCGAGGCAGACGCCGTGGTGGACAAGGCCATTGTGGCCGAGGACGTGCGGATCGGCGCAGGCGCCCGTCTTGGCGTTGGAGAATACGCGCCCAGCAAATACGATCCCAAGGTATACCAGTTCGACCTGGTGACCGTCGGAGAGCATTCAGTGATCCCGGCGGGCGTGGAGATCGGAAAGAACACGGCGATCTCCGGTGTGACAGAAGCTTCGGACTATCCGGACGGCAAACTTGAAAGCGGCGGCTACATAGTAAAGGCAGGTGGAAACGTATGAGAGCAATCGGTATTGTTTTAGCGGGAGGCAACAGCAAGCGGATGCGGGAGCTTTCCAGAAAAAGGGCGATCGCGGCAATGCCCATCGCCGGAAGCTTCCGGAGCGTTGACTTTGCTCTTAGCAATATGAGCAACTCTCATATCCAGAGTGTTGCAGTTCTGACCCAGTATAATTCCAGATCCTTAAATGAGCATTTAAGCTCTTCCAAATGGTGGGATTTCGGAAGAAAGCAGGGGGGCATGTATGTATTTACCCCCACCATCACCGCAGAGCACAGCGACTGGTACCGCGGCACCGCAGACGCCCTTTACCAGAACCTGGATTTCCTGAAGAGAAGCCACGAGCCCTATGTGGTACTGGCCTCCGGCGACGGGATCTATAAGCTGGATTACAATAAGGTGCTGGAATACCACATCGAAAAGAAAGCCGATATCACAGTGGTCTGCAAGGATATGCCGGCAGACGTGGATGTGACCCGGTTCGGTATGGTAAAGACCAACGCCGACGGCCGCATCACAGAATTTGAGGAGAAGCCCATGGTCAACGATTCCACGACCATCTCCTGCGGGATCTACGTGATCCGCCGCCGCCAGCTCATCGAGCTCATCGAGCGCTGCGCCAACGAGGACCGGTATGACTTCGTCCAGGACATCCTGGTACGCTATAAGAATCTGAAACGGATCTATGCCTACAAGCTGGATACATATTGGAGCAACATCGCTTCCGTGGAGGCCTATTACCAGACCAATATGGATTTCTTAAAGCCAGAGGTCCGCAGCTACTTCTTTAAGGAATATCCGGATATTTATTCCAAGATCGACGATCTGCCTCCGGCAAAGTATAACCCGGGTGCAGTTGTAAAGAACAGCCTGGTTTCCAGCGGCTGTATCTTAAACGGATCAGTGGAAAATTCCGTTCTGTTTAAAAAGGTATATATCGGAAATAACTGTGTGATCAAAAACTCGATCATCATGAATGACGTTTATATTGGAGACAATACGGTCATTGAGAACTGCATTGTGGAGAGCCGCGATACGATCCGTGCCAATACCACATACATCGGGCAGCCTGATGACGTGAAGATCGTCATCGAAAAGAACGAAAGATATACATTATAATGGTTCATATGGAAGGCTGATATGGGCCGGGGAGGTTATTATGCAGGTAACAGATGTACGTGTGAGAAAGATTGAAAAAGAAGGCAAAATGAAAGCGATCGTATCCATTACACTGGACAACGAGTTCGTGATCCACGATATCAAAGTGATCGAAGGGGAAAAGGGGCTTTTCATTGCAATGCCCAGCAGAAAAGCCGCAGATGGTGAATACAGGGACATTGCCCATCCCATAAATTCAGAGACCAGGGACATGATCCAGAACGTGATCCTCCATAAATATGAGATGACCACGCTGGAGGCGGCCCAGGAGGCGTTGGAGGGCTGATAACTGCATAGAAAGAGAGTGGGGATGGACCGGGAGCTAATCCTGGTCCATGACCCACTCTTTTTTTATGCACCACAGCCCGGCCTGGACGCCGGAAAGGGGCTGGTTTTCAGAAATGGCTTTACGGATGGCCTGGTCATGGGAGAAGAGCCGGTGCCAGCTGTCCATGACCTGGCGCTTCAGCTCTGGATAGAAGTTAGTCAGGATGAGATCGCTTTCCCTCCGGATCCCGTATTCCAGAAGCGTCTGGCGGAACTCTTTCTCTTCTTTTTCCGTTTCTCCCATATAGGAGAGACATAAGATCCTGTTCCAGTCGTAGAGACTGAAAAAGACCGCCTCCCCCAGGGGAACACGCAGCGCTAGTACCCGGCCTCCGGCAGACAGATCCACATTTTCCGGGCTTCCAAAGGCCCAGTAGGGGTATTCCGCACCCTGGGGCTTTGGAATATGGGCTTCCGCAGCCTTCACGAACCAGTCGTAAGCCGAAAGGAACACAGGCGCGCTCTCTTCATATTTTTTCTGGACATATTCCCGCCTGGAAAAGCAGATCCCGTCCCGGTCTAAGACGTCCAGGACGATCTGGGCCTGGGGGGAATATAAGGTTACCGAAGTACATCTGTGATCCATTCTTTTTTTATCTCCCATATATTTCCATAGCAGTCCGGATTCCCCATATCCACCCGGGCGTCAAAGAGCCGGTCCCAGCTTTTTATGATCTCCCGTTTGATCTCCGGGTAGAACTGGGACATATATGCCTTGCTGTCGCTGACCCGGTATTCCTCCAGGAGCTTTCTGTGCCGGGCAGCGTCCTCCTGGTCCGCCGGGATATAGGAATAGTCCAGGACCGCTCCCCATTTCATGATGTTCACCGGTACGATCCGGGACGGGTCCAGGGTCAGCTCCAGGATCACGGTCCCCGGGCTCTTCAGCATGGTGGCCTCTGATTTTAAGGACACCCATACGGGATAATCGGCGTCTGCGGGCCGATCCGCCGCCGCAGGCGTGTGCTTTACCAGCCAGTCGTAGGCCTCCAGCACCAGCGGAGCATGCTCCCCCAGGTCTGCCTGGATGTATTCCCGTCTGGCCACGTAGCGGCCTTTGGTCTCCAGCTCCCGGAGGACGTTTTCATGCTGCTTGGTCCAGACGCGGACGGCGTTTCCGTTCATTCTATTTTCCATGGGACCACCTGTCCTTTCTTTGTTTCTGGCTTGTATTGTAAGCCAGTCTGGCGGAGGAAGTCAAGAGAAGAGCAGGCAGAAACAGAGCTTTTTCTGTAAGGTTTTGTTTGGGCTGACGATCTGGAAACAAAGCGCATCTTTTTGACTTTGAGACAAAGATAAGGTAGAATGGAGTTGTGAAAAATATAGTGCCTGGCAGCCCGGAGGAAAAGACGGAGCAGTGGGCAGAAAGGGGTATAGACATGGAAACATGGGGATTTTACGTATCGGGAGTCCGGTACGGAACATGCAGAAAAGAGGGAGAACGGGTTTTCCACAGCCCGCTGGACGTGACATCTGGAGAATTTCTTCCGGAAAGAGAGCTGGATCCAGAGGATGACCGGTATGTGGTCCTGGGAAAAATGAACGTGCGGGAGGCACTCCTGCATCTGGAACCGTGCCAGGAAGGGATCCGCCGGGGAGAAGATAGGTTTACGGCTTCCTCCGGGGAGATCTATGAGAAAAAGGATAAGGGAGCGTATGTGCAGAGGCACATCAAATTCCCCAGAGACCTGGCAGTGAAGGATGGTCAGATCGTGGCGTTCACCACCCCGGCCAGGGAGCTTTGCAGCGTTCTGGTGAAGGATGGGTATGAGGATGAGACGGTCTTACGCCAGTGGAAGGAGATGGGCTTTGGCCTTCCATACCTGGTCCATGGTCCCGAGACCTTCATGGTCCCCATGCGGGATGGCGTGAAGCTGGCTGCGGACGTGTATCTGCCAGTGAAAAGAGAGAGAGTCGGCCAGGAGATGGCCGTTGCAGGGCCAGAAGGAAGGGTCCCCACTGTGCTGGTGCGTACCCCTTACGGAAAACGGGTCGGAGCAGAAACGTATTACCGGTATGTGCAGAGGGGCTACGCTGTGGTGATCCAGGATGTGCGGGGACGGGAGGACAGCGAAGGCGAGTGGCTTCCCATGCACTATGAGGTGGAGGACGGCGACGATACCCTCAACTGGATCGCAGATCAGAAGTGGAGCGACGGGAAGGTGGCCATGACCGGAGGCTCTTACCTGGGCTACGTCCAGTGGGCGGCTGCGGCCAGCGAAAATCCCCATCTGACGGCCATGTTAAGCAGTGTGTGCGCTGGAAGTCCCTTTGTAGATCTGCCCAGGAGAGGCGGCTGCTTCAACTCCGGGTCCATGTCCTGGGCCTTTATGGTATCCGGACAGAGATCGGACGCATCCCTCATGGACCGGGACGACTGGGACGAGCTTCTGGATATCCGTCCCCTGGAGGACATCGCGCCCAGAGCCCTGGGCCATCAGGTGCCGTTCTTAAAGAAATGGCTGGACCATCCCGATTACGACGATTTCTGGAAAATGGGCAACTGGAAGGAGAGGACGGGAACCCACCGGGTTCCGGCGCTGATCATGTCCGGGTGGTTTGACGATAACGGCATGGGAACCACAGAGGCTCTGGATCTGTATGAGGATTACACAGAGAAAAAGGTGATCCTGGGGCCGTGGAAGCACAGCGGAAATGCTGATTACGATATCCACGGCTTTGCCCTGGCGCCTAATGCCCTGCGGTACGACATCGACCTGGTGTGCTTCCGGTGGATCGAGCATTATTTAAAGGGCGTGGAAAACGGGATTGAAAAGACTCCCGTGGTGGAATACTATACCATGGGAAGCGGCCAGTGGAAGACGGCTGAGAACTGGCCTCTGCCCGATGGAGAGAAGGTGACCTTCTACCTGGACGGCAAAGCCGCGGATATGGCAGTTGGAAGCGGCAGCGAAGCAGGCCATGGAACCCTCAGCCTCGCGGCTCCGGAAAATGAATGTGAGGATCATTTTACATACGATCCGGAAAATCCGTCCACCCATATCATCGATATGTCTGAAAATGAACTGGAGGTGCCGGAAAACTACACAGACGAGGAGAAGCGAATTGATATGCTCAGCTACTCCACCGGTGTTCTGGAGAAGGAATTTACCATCACCGGAGACGCCCAGGCGGTGATCTATCTCTCCTCCGACTGCGAAGATACAGATCTGATGGTGCGGATCACCGATGTGGATGAAAACGGGCGTTCCATGAAGCTGGCAGACGGAGTCATGAGCGTGCGCTACCGGAACCAGTTCGAGCATCCGGAATTCATGGAGCCGGGCAAGGTATATCCGGTGACGATCCGGACCACAAAGCTGTCCCATACGTTCCAGAAAGGACATCAGATGCGTGTGACCGTGACGTCCAGTGCGAAAAACTTCATCTTCCCCAACAGCAACACCAGGGACGGCTTCAACAGCCAGGAGATCCGCCTGGCCCACAACTGCGTTCATCACGGCGGCCGGTATCGGTCGGCGGTGACAGTGATGCGGGAGAAATAGTATAAAAGTGATAGAATAGAAGTAATAGAAAGAATGGAGTCTGGATTCCCAGAAGCTGCTGGGAATCCGGGGGCCAGTGATAGAATGGAATAAAATAAGAATAAGCGGACGCGGTCCATGATGTTTTTTGATATCATGGGCCGCGTTTTTTGTTTACGTGGGCAGCGCGCCAAAGTCCGTGCTTGCATGAGACACTGGTGACGGTCGCGATAACCATGAGAAATTCGCGCAGCAAGTTTCGTATGGATATAGGAAAATATGTTCTGCGACAAAAAAGCACCGCGGGAATTGCTTGGGGTGGAAGGGGCTTTTGTCACTGAAGCGGCCTGCCGCAGGCGGGAAAGCGCGCCGATGGGTTTCTTTCATATGTTATAGAAAGAATGTCTTATGTCAAAAAGCGCGCTGCGGGGATCGCTATCGGGCGAAAAAAGTTTGCCACTGAAGCGGCCTGCCACAGGTGGGGAGGTGGAAGGGGAGGCAGAGAGGCGGATGAATATATTTGCAGCTTGGGGGTGGGTTCAATGAAGACAGGAGTGGGAGGAAAATGTGGAGAGAATATTTTGAAAATATAAAATATACATACTATACATTATTTATACTATAAGAATTTTGAATAGTTTCGAGATAAAAAATAGGTACTTCCGACAAGGACGATTATGGGAAGTAAAACTAACAGAATCGTTGGTTTTATAGAAAAATATTTAGAGGTGCAGAGTTTTGGAGAAGAATTACGAACAATACAAGAGAATTGTGAAATTTTCATTTAGCGCTATTGTATTGTTTTTGGAAATGGTTGCTTACTGGTATGTGTGGATCAATTTCTATAATCAGAAAATGGAGATTCCGTATAATCGGACCGGGCATTGGCTTATGGTAGCGGTATATGGAATCTTTTTAATTTTATTTAATGTATTGTACGGTGGTTTGAAAATCGGGACTCTTCGGACAGGAAATATGATTTATTCTCAGACGTTGGCGTGCCTTTGTGCCAATGCTTTAATCTATCTTCAAATTACACTCTTAACAAAGCATTTCCAGGTAGTTATGCCTATGTTTATTTTGACAGTGATTGAAGTATTTATTATTGCGGTTTGGAGTACCCTCTTTACCAGGATTTACCGTTTTTTATATCCACCTAAGAAGGTCCTTTTGGTGTATGGAGAACATCCAATAGCCAGTCTTATGGGGAAGATGAACACAAGATTAGACCGTTTTATCATTGGTGAAATTGTACATATATCTGCAGGGTTAGAAATAATCAAGAAAAAAATAGACATCTATGATAGCGTTGTCATTTGTGACATACCATCACAAATGAGAAATCGTATTTTAAAATATTGTTATGGAAAATCCATAAGAACCTATACAACACCTAAAATATCAGACATTCTACTGCGAAGCGCGGAAAGCCTGCATTTATTTGATACCCCGCTCTTATTGTCAAGGAATACGGGTTTGACCATTGAACAGCGGTTTGTGAAACGTTTGGTAGACATTGTATTATCGCTGATAGCTATCGTTCTTTTGTCTCCTATTTTTATCATTACAGCCGTGGCTATTAAATTGTATGATGGAGGTCCTGTATTTTATTATCAGGATCGGTGCACAAAAGATGGAAAGATATTCTCTATTTGTAAATTTCGAAGCATGATCGTGAATGCGGAAAAAGACGGACATTCTGTCCCAGCAACCGATCGGGATCCGCGAATTACTCCCGTAGGAAGGGTGATTCGAGCTACCCGCATTGACGAGTTGCCACAGATTTTTAATATCCTTAAAGGTGATATGAGTATAGTAGGACCCAGACCAGAACGAGTAGAACACGTAGACCTGTATTCAAAGGAAATTCCAGAATTTGCATATCGGATGAAGGTAAAAGGTGGATTGACCGGTTATGCCCAAGTATATGGGAAATATAATACTACAGCCTATGACAAATTGAAACTGGATCTGATGTACATACAAAATTATTCATTATTACTAGATATTGAAATTATATTTAAAACAGTGAAAATTTTGTTTATGCGAGAAAGTACCGAAGGCTTTGATAAAGAAGTGAGCGCAACAATTACAGAAGTAGTTTCCGAGAAGAAAGGATAATATTAGATGAATATTTTGGTACTAAACCATTATGCTGGGAGCCCGGAGATGGGAATGACTTTTCGACCATACTATTTAGGAAAAGAATGGACTCGAATGGGACACAATGTAAAAATTGTAACAGCAGATTACTCACATTTAAGGATAAAAAATCCAGCAGTAAAAAAGGATTTTCAAGAAACGTTTATTGATGGAATTAGCTATTATTGGATAAAAACTTGCAGATATAAAGGGAATGGTTTATTGCGGGCCTTATCGATATTCCTTTTTTCCGGAAAGCTTTTTATAAAGAGCAATTCAATAGCTAAGGAATGGAAACCCGATGTAGTAATTGATGCATCTACCCATCACTTAGATACTTATGCAGCACAGAGAATATGCAAAAAATCAGGTGCTAAGTTAATTCATGAGGTGAGGGACATGTGGCCAATTACCTTATTAGAATTAGGTCATATGAAAAAATATAATCCGTTTGTATTTTTAATTCAATGTGCTGAAAATTCTTTTTGCAAACATGCAGACTATGTAGTATCGCTGCTTCCTTATGCAAAGGAATATTTAATAAAGCATGGAATGCGTGATGACAAATTCAGGGTAAGTTCTAATGGTATTGTGTTAGAGGAATGGAAGGAGCAGCCTTCAATCCCTAAAGAATATGATAAAGTTCTGAAACATTTAAGGGAAGAAGGGAAATTTATAATTGGCTTCTTGGGAAGTCATACAAAATCTTATGCTCTTACATATTTGATTCAAGCAGTGCAAGAGCTGGATTGTCTTGAAATTGCAGTAGTGTTTGTAGGAAAAGGTAATCAGAAAGAGGAACTAAAAGAATTAGCTTCTAAAAAGAAGTGCAATAATTTTTATTTCTTAGATCCAGTTCCTAAATCTATTATTCCTACTTTGGCACAAAGAATGGATTGCCTGTATGTTGGAGCCATTCATAACGACATGTTCCGCTTTGGTATCTGTATGAACAAGCTGTTTGATTCAATGATGTCAGGAAAGCCGATTTTGTATGCCGTAGATGCACCTAATAATTATGTTATGGATTATCATTGTGGAGTTTCAGTGGAACCAGAGAGCGTAGAAGCGTTGGAACAAGGAATTCGTCAGCTATACACTATGTCGGAAAATGAGCGAGAAGAGCTAGGACAAAATGGGCGCCAAGCAGTTTTAGAGCATTTTACCTATGAAAAATTAGCTGCTGATTTTGCAGCCTTATTTTAAGGAGAAAATATGAAGTTTAACGGAATTTATAATGATTTAATTTCTGGAAAAGAGAAACTGGCACTGGTAGGTTTAGGTTATGTAGGCATGCCCATTGCTGTTGAATTTGCAAAGCATGTCCCGGTCATTGGATTTGACATCAATGAAACGCGGGTCAATGAATATAAAAATGGCATTGATGCCACCAATGAGATCGGGGATGCAATTCAGAATACGACGGTAGATTTTACAGCAGATCCTAAGCGTCTCAGAGAGGCAAAATTCATTATTGTGGCTGTTCCTACACCGGTCAAGGATGATAACAGCCCAGATTTGAAACCAGTGAAAGGCGCTTCTGCCCTGGTGGGACAAAATATGCAGCCGGGAACCATTGTTGTGTTTGAATCTACGGTTTACCCAGGTGTGACAGAGGATATCTGTATTCCGATCATCGAAAAAGAATCCGGATTAAAATGTGGCGTGGACTGGAAGATCGGCTATTCCCCGGAACGGATCAATCCTGGCGACCGTGTTCATACGCTGACCAAAATCCAGAAGATCGTCTCCGGTATGGATGAAGAATCGGCAGCAGAAATCAAGAAAGTATACGATATCGTTATTAAAGCCGGTACCTTCCCGGTATCTACCATTAAAACCGCTGAGGCAGTAAAGGTGATTGAGAACAGTCAGAGGGATATCAATATCGCATTTATGAATGAGATCGCCATGATCTGCGATAAGATGCAGATCGATACAGATGAGGTCCTGGCAGGTATGAATACGAAGTGGAATGCACTGGGATTCCGTCCGGGCCTTGTGGGCGGCCACTGCATTGGCGTGGATCCCTATTACCTGACCAATGCAGCAGAGAAGCTAGGGTATCACAGCCAGATCATTCTCAATGGACGCAAAGTTAACGACAGTATGGGAGCTTTCGTGGCGGATGCCGCTATCAAGCAGATGATCGAGGCTGGTATGGCCCCGAAAAAAGCAACTGTGGTAATTTTGGGTATCACCTTTAAGGAAAATTGCCCGGATACAAGAAACAGCAAGGTAGTTGACATCATAAACCATTTGAAAGAATTTGATATCAATCCTATCGTGGCAGATTGCTGGGCGGATCCGGATGTGGCAAAGAGGGAGTATGGAGTGGAGCTTACGGAATTTAAGGAGCTTCCGAAGGCAGACTGCGTGATCATAGCTGTGGGACATAATGAATACCGCTCTATGTCTATGATGGAGATCAAAACACTGTTTAAAGATGGCTTAGCCGATGAGGAGAAGGTTCTGATCGATGTAAAAAGCCTTTACCGTATGGATGAGCTTCGTGCCAGTGGCATGAGTTTCTGGAGACTGTAAAGAAAATTGAGGTATTGAAATGAAAATCGTCACAATTATTGGAGCAAGACCGCAGTTTATCAAAGCTGCGGCTTTTTCCCGGGCAATCGCAGGAAAACATGAAGAAATCCTTGTCCATACAGGGCAGCATTTTGACGCGAATATGTCGGATGTGTTTTTTGAGGAATTAAGGATTCCAAAGCCCAAATATAATTTGGGGATTTCTGGCGGAACACATGGAAAGATGACAGGCGCTATGCTTGCAGGCATCGAAGAAGTACTCCTTAAAGAGAAGCCGGACTGGGTACTGGTATATGGCGACACAAATTCTACGATGGCTGGGGCACTGGCGGCTGTGAAGCTGGGAATTCAGATTGCACATGTGGAATCCGGGGTCCGTATGGGCACATTATCTAACCCAGAGGAAGTCAACCGTGTTGTAACAGATCACATTTCCCAGCTCCTCTTCACACCGACAGAAATCGAGGTGGAAAATCTAAAAAAAGAAGGAATCAAAGAACACGTTTACGCTGTGGGAAATATTATGTATGATTCCTTCCTTTACGGAAGCAGAGTTCCGTGGAAGAGGGAGGAAGCAGAAATTTTTGATCTGTGTGGAAATCCAATCGTGATTCCGGATCAGTATTACTATCTTACCTGCCACCGGCAGGAAAATACGTTTGATGACCAGCCTCTTTTAGAAATCCTGCGGGCTATGAATAGCCTGGAGCTGCCAACAATTTATCCGGTCCATCCGAGGAACCGGGAACGGGCAGAAGGGCTTTGCAGAGAATATCAGTTTGAACATGTGGTCCTGACCCAGCCGGTGGGATATCTGGAATCGATTCAGCTTTTAAAACATTGTGAAAAGGTGGTCACGGATTCTGGCGGTCTTCAGTGTGAGGCTTTTTTTGCCGGAAAGCAGTGCGTGACAGTATTTGACCGGGTCATCTGGCCTCAGACTATGGTGGAGAATAGGAATCAGTTAGCCAGACCTCTGGCCTCAGATATTCTGAAGAAATTAGGGAATACGCAAAAAATAGATCTGGGATATCAGCCCTTTGGGGATGGTCGTAGTGCAGAAAGGATCATTGAAATCATGGAGGGAGAAAGCAGATGAGATACGCATTGATCGGCTGCGGGCGAATCGCCACAAACCATATGAAGGCAGCGGTAAATAACAAGTTAGAGATTTCGGCTGTTTGTGATGTGGTACCAGAGCATATGGAAGTACTTCTTGCGAAGCATGAGTTACAGAACGACATTTCTATCCTGCGCTATACAGACTATAAGAGCATGATACAGGAAGTAAAGCCGGACCTGGTCAGTATTGCGACAGAAAGCGGGATCCATGCAGAGATCGCTCTTTTCTGTATCGACCATGGAGTTCATGTAATCATTGAAAAGCCCATGGCTATGAGTATTTCTGATGCCAATGAAATCATCCGGCGTTCTGAAGAAAATCATGTAAAGGTAAGTGCGTGCCATCAGAACCGGTTCAATATCGCTGTACAGGAAATGCGACATGCGTTAGAAGCAGGACGTTTTGGACGTTTATCTCATGGATCCATCCATGTACGATGGAACCGGAATCAGGGATATTATGATCAGGCTCCCTGGCGCGGAACATGGGCCCAGGATGGCGGCGCACTGATGAACCAGTGTATCCACGGGATCGATCTGCTCCGCTGGACTTTTGGTGGTGAGATTGAGGAGGTATATGGCCAGACACGTCAGCAGTTCCATGATTATCTGGAAGCTGAGGATGTGGGAATGGCAGTCGTAAAATTTAAAAATGGGGCAATTGCCACAATTGAGGGAACCACAAATGTATATCCGAAGAATCTGGAAGAAACCCTGTATATCTTCGGGGAAAAAGGCACTGTGAAAATTGGCGGGACCTCTACAAATAATATTGATGTCTGGGATTTTGCGGACGAATCTGAGTTGGATACAAAAAATAAAGGACTTCAGGAGGAAACCAGCAACGTATATGGAAACGGTCATACCAGCCTGTTTGCAGACATGATCGATGCAGTCCAGAATGACCGGAAGCCATATGTAGACGCATATGCTGGCCGGGATGCATTGGAGCTGGTACTGGCGATTTATAAGAGCCAGAAGGAAGGTCATGTTGTGAGGCTGCCATTAGAAAACTTTGCAAGTACAGATATGGAAGGTGAGTTTTAATGGGAAATAATTATTTTGTTCACGAGAGCAGCTATATTGATGATGATGTAGAAATTGGAGAAGGAACGAAGATCTGGCACTTCTGTCATATCCAAAAAGGGGCTCGGATTGGAAAGAACTGTTCTCTGGGACAGAATGTGAATGTTTCTAATAATGTAATCATTGGAAATAACGTTAAAATTCAAAATAATGTTTCTGTTTATGAAGGTGTGGAGTTAGAGGATGGGGTCTTTTGCGGCCCCTCTTGTGTTTTTACGAATGATCTGACACCTCGGGCAGAGTTTCCGAAGGGAAGCACAGGCTATAAGAAAACGCTCGTAAAGCATGGCGCCAGTATTGGTGCGAACGCAACGATTGTGTGCGGGCATACAATCGGGGAATACGCCATGGTGGCGGCAGGAGCTGTAGTTACGAAGGATGTGGAACCTTATACGTTGGTGGCAGGAATTCCAGCACAAGTAATTGCCATGGTGAGTAATGGGGGAGAAATTTTAAGGTAAAAGTATATGAATATTTTATTTATATCTGCTGCAAGCAGCATTCATACAGAGCGTTGGGTGAATGCATTAGTTGAAAAAGGGAACCAAGTGACTCTTGTTTCGCTGCCAGATCATCAGGTGCATCAGAATAAGATTAATTCTAATGTCCAAATTGAATATTTGCCATTCTATGGAAATAAAGGATATTACTTTAATGCTTTTGCACTAAGAAAAATATACAAAAAAAGCAAACCGGATATTGTTAATGTCCATTATGCTAGTGGATATGGAACATTGGCCCGCATTGCAAAAATACCTGATACTATTCTTTCTGTTTGGGGAAGTGATGTTTATGATTTTCCTTATCAAAGTAAATGGAAAATGAACGTGATAAAACGGAACCTAAAATATGCCAGAAGAATAGCCTCTACAAGTCATGTCATGGCGGAGCAAGTAAAGACATTGATTGGTGATGTTTCGATTACGGTAACGCCTTTTGGTGTCGATATCGATCTGTTTAGAAAAATGCCAGAAGTCACGCATGAAGGCTTTGTTGTAGGAACAGTAAAAACGCTGTCATCTAAATATGGAATTGATACCATTATTAAAGCATTTGCACTTTTTTGTCAGCGAGTAGGGGATACTGGTTCTGTAAGATTAGTTATTTATGGAAGAGGGGAATCGGAACAGAAACTGCGAGAACTATGTAAGAAAGAGCAGATTGAAGATAAAGTATATTTTGGTGGTTTTATTCCAAATAATAAAGTGCCACAGATATTAAATGAAATGGATGTATGTTGTTTCGGAAGCAGAATGGATAGTGAAAGTTTTGGCGTTGCAGCAGTAGAGGCAATGGCTTGTGAGATACCAGTGATTGCGACGAATGTGGATGGTTTTAAGGAAGTCATTTCAGTAGAAGAGTGTGGTTTTATTGTACATCGAGATGCACCGGAAGAAATGGCAGAATGTATTTTAAAATTATACCATTCAGCAGAGCTAAGAAATCGTGTAGGAAAAAATGGAAGGAAACAAGTTTTACAAAATTATAATTGGGATAATAATATGGAGACAATGTTAACGTTGTATAAAAATGTTAGGGGGGATATGCAAAGAGATGGATAAGCATATTATTGCAGATATTGATGGTCGTCTTGGGAATCAGATGTTCCAGTACGCTTTTATAAGGGCATTAAGGGATAAATGGTATAAAGATTATAAAATAGAATTATGCTTTAGGATGATTGAAAATAGAAGTGGGGGGGACAGATGGCTGGGTTAATTCATTAAGTGATTTTACACTTAATCAATACGTTGATGTAATTGAAAATTTGAGATTACCGCTAAGGCTTAAGATACTTGCTGGAATACACTATATTGGTAAACGAACATCGGGGAAAGTTTTGAAAAATGGAAGGAAAATATGGGAAGATAAGTTCCAACGATTTTTAAATCATGGAGGAATTTATGCTATGAGACAATCAGCATTGGTGAATGTTTTCCCAAGTAAAGAAAAAACGATTTATTGCAGAGGAAGATTTGAAGCTCATGACTATTTTGATAGCTTACGGGAGCAACTTTTAGATGACTTTACACCTATCCATGCGCCATTGGCTCACAATAAAAACTTGTATAAGCAAATTTTGAATACAGAATCTGTATGTATAACTATACGAAGAGGGGATTTTCTTGATAAAGGGAATGAAGCGTTTAACGTCTGCACGCCAGATTATTTTTATCAAGCGATGAAAAATATAAAAGAAGAGATACCGGAATGTAAATTTTTTGTGTTTTCTGATGCGATAGAAGAAATTAAGCAGATTATGAATTTCCCTTACGAAGTGGAATACGAATGGGGGAACGATCCGGTTTGGGAAAAATTGAGATTAATGTATAGTTGTCGGCATTTTATTATCAGTAATAGTACATTTAGTTGGTGGGCGCAATATTTATCAAGGAACGATAATAAAATTGTATATGCTCTGCAAAAATGGCGTTTAGGAGATGAAGATTGTTCAGGTATGTATTTAGACTATATGAGATTTGTTAAATGAAAAAGGAGAACTACTTTTATGAAATGCATATATCATATTCCAATCCCCCTAGATCCGAATGCAAAATCTGCCTCTGGGATTCGTCCACAAAAAATGTTACAAGCATTTAAAGATATAGGTTATGATGTGATAGTGGTTTCAGGTTATGCCAGAGAAAGGAAAAAGGCATTTGATGAAATAAAAAGACAAGTTGCGAATGGTGAGAAATTTGAATTTTTATATTCTGAAAGCAGTACAATGCCAACTATTTTAACGGAGCCGAATCACATGCCCACACATCCGTTTGTTGACTTTGCGTTATTTCGTTTTTGTAAAAAACATGGAATTAAGATAGGATTATTTTATCGAGATATTTATTGGAAGTTTGATATATACAGAGAGAAAATTCCGAGATTAAAATATTTGGTGGCTATTCTAGCATATAAGTATGATTTGTTGCAATATGGATTTACGCTAGAAAAATTGTATGTACCTTCAAAACGGGTTTATGATTATCTTAAAAATAAAAAACTGCAAGATAAATTAGACACTCTTCCACCAGGATGTGATGAGTGCAATGTGCCTAAAAATTTGGTAGAAATAAAACGAGATTTTTTTATTGATCCGCTACATATTTTTTATGTAGGTGGTTTGGGCGGGCATTATCAAATTGCAGAATTGCTACGAGCGGTTAGTGAACTTGACTATTGTGAAATAACGGTATGTTGCAGAAAGTGTGATTGGGAAAAAAGTTTGGACAAGTTAGGACATTTTTCTAAATATTCTAATATTCATATTGTTTATGAATCCGGGAAAGGTTTAGAACGATATTATTCCAAAGCAGATGTTTGTGCGCTATTATTTGAGCCAAATGAATATATGAAATTAGCAATTCCTTATAAAGCGTTTGAATACTTAGCGTGGGGAAAACCAATGTTGGTATCAAGAGGTACGGCCATAGGAGATTTTGTTGCTTCACATGGAATTGGTTGGGTTATTGAGTATTCAAAAGAGAGGATTAAAGAAAGTATTTATGAGATTTTATCTGAGCCGTCAGAACTATATCCTAAAAAAGCTCAGTGTGTTATTGCTCAAAAAGAAAATCGATGGGTAAATAGGGCCCAAAAAGTTATAAAAGATTTAACAGGGGAAAAATAATGCCGGGATTTAGAGTCACAAATTTTAGAACAAGTGTACCATTAGTAAATTACGATGATAGTAGATGCCAAAAAGATAGGATTTCTTTTGAAGGCTGGCATTTTGAAAGAAATACGTTAAATAAATTTCTCGCAGATAAAATTTTTATTGAAACGAATCAATATTTTGTTTTATTAGAAGGGATTACCTACAATTCGCAGGTTTTAAATAGAGAAGAGAAAGAACATTGTTTTGAAAAAACATTTATAAAGCTATTGGAGCGATTCGGAGATAGAGTTCTTCAAATTTTAGATGGATCTTGCGCGGGAGTGATCTTTTATAAAAAAGAAAAACGGTTGATTGTTTTTACCAGTAGATTAGGAGAAAAAGCAGTTTTTTATTATTTAAAAAATAACAAGATAATTGTAGGCTCACAACTTAACTATGTTACAGATATTTTGAAAGATCTAGGATTGGAAAAAGTTATAGATGAGCAGGCGTTTTCTCAATTTTTAGGTTATGGTTTTTATGTGGATGAATCAACCTGTGTAAAGGATATTAAACGCTTATATCCAGAAACATATTTAGAAATTCAAGATAATGTTTACAATGTACATGAATACAATAAAATTGAATATCCTGAGATAACAAATCGATCAGTAACCGAGTGGATAGAATTACTTCATGAATCATTTTTAAAGGGAATTAAGAAAATTTTGGAGAAAAATAAAGAATATGGATATTCAAATTTAGTTGACGTGAGTGGAGGTGCGGATAGCCGCATGATTTGTTGTGCGGTCAAAGAATTAGATGAGAGAAATGTACTTCTTGACTGTTATGGGGAATCAGGATGTGCTGATGTAGTTATTGCAGAGCAGGTTGCAAATTTATTGGGTTATACATTAGTATTTCGATCACTTGATAATGCACAGTGTATGATGCATATAGATGAAAATATTTTGTTAAACAATGGTGCAACTATTTATTATGGAATCACTGGCGGAAAAGCAATGCTTGAAATGTTTCATAATAATTTATTTGGTTTGGAATTGACTGGATTATTGGGGGATATGTATGATGGAAGCATGGTTACAACCTATCCAGGAATACCTATAGATGAAAATTACGCTCGATTTAGATGTTCAGATATCTTAAGATATGGAGACGATTTTACATTTCCAGAAAAGGAGAATTTGCGGTTTAAAATAAATCCTAATGAGCTTTTTTGGTTTCATGCGAGAGGGATGCTCTTTGGTATGACATCTTATTTTATTCGACAAAATTTTGTAGAGGTCGCAACCCCATTTGGTGATAAAGATTTTTTACAGGTATATCTTAGTATTCCATGGTCATTACGAGTTAAAAATAATTTACTTAGAAAGTGGATGATACAAAAATATCCAACTGCAGCAAACATAAAATATGCGGCAACAGGTACTACTATTAAAGAAACAGTAATGAAATACGGAGCATTGAAAGGAAAACAACAGATAGCTAAGCAAAAATTATTGTCAATGTTAAATAAAAAGCCAATTGGAATGAATGATCTTGCATATTGGTACCGAACAAATCACGATTTTGCAGAATATGTAAGGTTGTATTTTGGGGAGAATATTGAGTTGGTTGAACATAAAGGTATACGCAGAAAAATAGAGAGATTATTCGATAGCAGAAAAATAGGAGACAAATTGCTAGCCGTTACGGGTATATCAGTTTATAAAAATTATATCGTATAAAAATTATGAATGAGAAAATAAAAAAAATAATTCACCATGGATTTTCTTACATCTTTTTTTCATCACTAATTAATAAAATTATCAATTTTTTATGTAATAGTGCTATTGTACAGCTATTGGATAAAGAAGATTATGGAATATATGTATATGCATATAATATAATTTCTTTTGCACTTATTTTGGCAGGTTTTGGTATTCCGGCAGGTCTGCTCCAGGTATTGAGCGAACATTCTGACAAAAAGGCATATTCAAAATTATTGTTTCAATGTGGGACTACCTTAGCTGGGGGATTTAATATTTTTTTAGTAATTATAGTGTTGCTAGGTGTAAGTATAATACCTTTGAAAATACCGGAGGCAAAGCTTTATGTATTATCTTTGGCATGCATTCCCTTTTTCGATACACTTTTAGCGTCACAATTAATTTATATGCGCTCGATGCTAATGACAAAACAATATGCATTTGCCAATAATATAAATGCGATTTGTATATCAATATTTAGTGTGCTAGGTGCATATTGGGGAGGAATTTATGGTTTAATTTTAGGAAAATATTGTGCATATATCGTGTCAATAATATTATTTGCATACTTATTCAAGATTCCTTTCTTCTTTACTAAGGTTAATGTTTTGAAAAAAGACATGTTAGATCTTATAAAGGTATCACTGGTGTCGGTTGCTAATAATGGAATGTCAGAATTATTATATATATTAGATATTTTTATTATGGGGTTAACAATTGCTAACCAGGAAGTAATCGCATCATATAAAGTTGCAACATTGATCCCGACTGCATTAACCTTTATTCCATCTGCAATAATCACATATGTTTACCCTATATTTGCTAAAAATAGAGATAATAGATTATGGCTTAAAGTAAAGTATCGTCAGTTACTTATAAGCATTGCCGTCTTGAATTTTTGTGTGATAGTTCCATTGTTTCTCTTTGCACCATTTATAGTTAATATCTTTTGGGGAAATGAGTATGGCAACATTGTTTTAATTTTTCGAATACTATTGTTGAATTATTTTATTTCCGGAACATTTCGTATTATTTCTGGAAATCTTCTTGTGACTCAAAGAGCACTTAAATTTAACTTTTATGTAGCAATGTTCTCAAGTATAGGAAATACATTGGGAAATATATTGTTTATACCACGTTTTGGAGCAATGGGAGCAGTGATAACAACAGTTTCTGTTGTAATTATAGTAAGCATAATAAGTACGTTAAAATTATATTGTATTATTTATAAGGGAGAATCAGCTGTATGATAATTGTAATTGTAATGCTTTTCTTGCTGTTGATTTCTTTTTTTATTCCTAAACATAAGTTTCATTGTTATATGTATATTTCGATTGGAATTATTACTTTTTTTCCATTTTTCTTTTGGCCAGATAATCGTTTTGATTTGTATAGGCATATCTTGATTATGGATGAGTATCATAATTTGGATTTATTTCAATTTGTAAATGCAGATAAAGTCCTTAGTCAAGATACAATCAGTGGACTTGCAGCAGCATCAAATGTACATAGTTATCCAATATATAGTTTTGCAATGTATCTGATTAGTAAAATAAAGATATATCAATTATTACCAGTAATAATATCCTTTATTATTTATGTGTTGGCAATAAAGCGTATTATTTATATCGATAAAAATGAATCGACACGCTATATGGCGTCAATTATTTGTTTTTTTATTGTATTACTATCCTATAATTATCTATTTATCATAAGCAATTTGAGACATCCTTTAGTTGGAGCTATATTTGCATATACTGCTTATGAAGAACTTGTTACTCAAAAAAATAAACGATTATGTTGGCTTGTTTATGTTCTAATGCCTTTGATTCATTCTATTGGTTTTTTATTGTTATGTATTAGGATATTACTTCTGTTTTATAATCGTTGGACTAAATATTTGATTCTCCTCTGTTTATTTTTTTCCAATGTTATTTTCTTACCAATTGCAAAAATATTAACCAGATTTAGCGGTGGAATAATATGGATAGCAGCGGATAAATATTTAAGGTATATAACAGACAGAAAGAATGTAGGCGGTATGCATGTGTCAACAAAACTTACAATATTGTATATTGCGATACTTGTAATCGTGTTGTTTTTTTTGCATTCACGCATTAAAGAGAAGTATAAAACTTATTGCGAGCTTATTATTATCTGTATTGTATTGACATTTTCTATGACAGGCCAATCAGAATTATTCAATCGTATGGAATTTGTTTTAATTCCGGTAGTAATACCTGTAATTCAAGAACTAGTTTCGGAATTTTCTGGATTTAGATTCCTCTCAGCAAAAGCAAGGCTAAAAGGAGCCCGATGCTATCAACTAGGGATGGCTTTTTTTGTGACTATCCTTGTTTTAAATTTTGGAATTGCTTGTAAAAAGAATTATTCTGTATTATCACCATATTTATCAATTAATAATTTTATGAACAATGGCGATATGGAGGATCCATGGAATCATGAAGAATAGTCTGATTATAATAACAGATCAATATCCATATGGAAATGGGGAAATAACGTTTGTTGAACCAGAAATTAAGCAGTTCAAAAGGCATTGGAAGATTGGAATTCTTTCAAAAGGAAATGGAGAATACAGTGTTAGTAATTTTGCAGATGTTCCTGTAATTCGATGCCCATCAAAAAATAATTTAATTGATGTATTAGTAAAAGGATTTGAAATTATAGTAGATCCTATTTTTTATAAAGAAATTTGCAAGGCAATACATGAAGGAAATAATCTTTGGAAAAGTATAAGAATAATTATTCCTAGGATGGTTAATTCGAAAAAGATAACGAAGAAATTACTGAAATATGTACAAAATTGTAACGAAAACGGAGTGATTATTTATTCATACTGGTTTAATTATAGTGTTTTGGCAGCGGTTTACATAAAAAATAAATGTAAAGCAAAAAATGTAAAAGTTGTAACTCGTATACATGGTTATGATTTATATGATAATAGATCGCCCTTAGGATATCAAATGTTTCAGGATCAAATACTTGATAAAGTTGATAAAATATTTTTCACGTGTGAGACTGCTAAAATGTATTATCAAGAGCAACATCCATCTGTACAATTAAATCAATGCGTATGTGCTTATATGGGATGTGAAAAAGAGAAAGAACAAATGACAATTCAAGATTCTATTTTTACAATAGTTAGTTGTTCTAATTTGATTTCATTGAAGAGAGTAGACATAATTATACAAGCATTGGGCTTAATAGATGATAGAGAAATTAGATGGATACATTTTGGAGATGGCATTCTTAAAGAACAGCTTATTGAGATGGCTGAGAGGTTGTTGGGTAACAAAGATAATATCCAGTTCGAGTTTCGAGGGCAAGTAAAAAATGAGCAGATAAAAGATTTTTATAGATTAGGAGAAACTGATTGCTTTATTACAACCTCCCAAACAGAAGGAATGCCAATGAGTATTATAGAGGCGCTCTCATTTGGCATCCCTATTATTGCAACGGATGTTGGAGGAATTCATGAGCAGATTGACGGGAATGGCATACTTCTTAAAAGTAACCCTACGGTAGAGGAGGTGGGGCAGGCAATAATAGATATAGTAGATTCGACTGAGAAAAAACGAAAGGAGATGTGTAGAAAATCTCATTTGATTTGGAAAGAAAAGTTTGATTTAGAAAAAAATATTTCAAAATTAGAAAGTGAATTTAGAGGATTATTATAAAAAGAGGAATGAGCTATTGAAAAGTAGTATTACAAAACAAATATATACTCATCTTAAAGATATTATCGTGTTTCTCATCATTGGAATTTTGACTTTTATTTTCTTGCTAAAAAGTCCGTTACATCCTTGGATAGGATCTGAAGTTTTTACGGATTCTAGTGTTTTTAAGACAATAGCGTTAATGATGGAGCAGGGATATATGCCATATAAAGACTCATTTGATCATAAGGGGCCTTTATTATATATTATAAACTGGTTGGGTAATAGAATTTCGTCATATAGAGGAGTATGGGTATTAGAGTTTATTTTTATGACATGTAATTTTTTTGTCATCTATAAAATTGCGCGATTATCATGTAAAAAGGGCTCAGCATTTATTGTAATGTTGATTTCATCCTCATTGTTATGGCAATATTATGAGGGAGGAAATTTAGTAGAAGAGTATGCCATGGTATTTATTGCTATGGCTATTTTTATTTTTATAGATTATTTCAAAAACAATAAAATCTCTAGAGCGCGAGTAATTATATCAGGTTTATGTTTGGGGTGTACATTGCTTTTACGGCCAAATATGATTGCGGTTTGGGGAATCTTTTGTATTGCGATTCTTGTGGAGTTATTGTATAAAGGGGAGAAAACAAAATTAAAAAGTTATATTATATGGTTTACTCTAGGTTGGGCAATGGTAGTAGTCCCTATTTTTATTTGGCTTATTTTAAATAATGCATTTTCACAGTTTTGGGAAGACTATATTGTTTTTAACGAACTATATATTTCGAAGGATAGTGGTACTGCAATCTTTACTAATAAATGGAATGCTTTTTTCTTTTTTTGTAACACACCTGTTCATCTAATTGCATTTTGCAGCATTGTATATCATTGCTCAAATCGGGTGATGTTAAACTATGAATACTTGCTGTATATGATTGCAACATTATTGTTAATCTGTCTGTCTGGAAAGACATATGGACATTATGGAATGATATTAATTCCCGCATTTTCCTATCCTTTAAGCTTGATTTTTCAAGATATAGAAAATATAGAAAATAAAAATGTGTCACAATCTTTGTTGTTAATCGTATGTGTTTATGTGTTGAATGCAAATATATTGCCAAATTGGATGGATATGGTTAAAGCAATGGTACCAATTTATATTAATCGAGGCCAAAATCATATATCCGATGAAGTAAAAACAATTGTAAATATTATTGATAATAACACAGATGCAGACGATGTAATCTCTGTTTATGGGAATTGGAATATTATTTATGTACTCAGTAATAGAAAACATGCAACAAGGTATTCATACCAATTTCCGATAGGAAAGGTAATGCCAGGAATAATGGCTGAATATATTATACAGATGCAACAAGAGTTGCCACAAATTGTAGTTATTGATACCAATTATCAAGATGATAATATTATGGATTTTTTACATTCGTATCAGTATGATTTGGTTTATCCAGAAAAGGTTGACGATATAAAAAGGGGATTGGTATATATGAAAGGACTTGAATGATTAACTTTTTTGAAGATAGTGTCAAATATGATAATTATTACTGTGTGTGAGAAATGTCTATTCGATAAATTCAATGCCATCGTTCCAATGACAAAATTTTGCTTGCTCACGCTGGAACTTACTGGGGTGATATTCAACAAACTTAGCCCCGCTTAATCGGGACAGTAGATGCTGTTACAAGCTTATTCTAGTGAATAAACTTTTGAAGTAAAATTATCAATTTTGACTGGTTTTCATTCTCCGAAATGGTGGCCTAAAAATTCGGAGAACTGCCTCAAAGTACTATGGAATAATCATGTGACTTGGATTGAGTTTGGATATGGAAAAAATAATAGATGCTAAAGAAAAAAATATATCTATAGATGATATTATAGCATATATGTATTTATATGTTCCGATACTGCTTTTTTTAATAACATGGATAAAGCCCATTTTTTCCTATCCAGTGGTTGTGTGGTTTTCATTATGTGGATTAATAATTATTTTTCATAAACGTATACTAGTAGATATTAAATTTACATATAATTGCTGGATTTTGTTCCTTTTGTTGTTTGCTTTTTTTGGTGGTGTATATTCTCAGGACAAGGAGCATTGGTCACACAAGCTGGCGACTGGTCAAAGCATAACGCATTACTTTCGGATTTGATAAATTTGGATTGGCCCGTCCGATACTTTTATGAAGGAAAACAGGGAACTTTAGTGTATTATGTGGGAGCTTATCTTCTGCCAGCTTTATTCGGAAAAATTGGAGGGATAAAAGTTGCGGAAGTTTGCCTGTTCATATGGTGTTGGATCGGTTTGATTCTAGTAGGGATAAAATGCTGGAGGTATGTTGATGGTGAGAATGGGTGGAAGTTAGTAGCGGTAGGCTTTGGTATGATTTTATTTTCCACATTTATTTCTCAAATGGCAAAACTATATGGCTTATTTCTTCCAAATGATTTAGGCGACGGAGTACATTGGCTGAGCAAGAATATTCGAATCCAATATTCCTCCAATATCATACAGCTCCGGTGGGTGTTCCCACAGTCTATACCTGCATGGTTGGTATCAATCATGATCATGGAGAAGAGAAAGGAGATTAAAAGCTGGGGGCTAATCTGTGTGCCATTAATATTGTATTCGACATTTGCGTTTTTAGGTATTGTATTTATTGTGCTTCAGTTATAAATACTCGAATGGTATCAAAGAAGAAATGAAAATAAAGTTGATATAGTAAAAAAGATATTTAGCAGTCATAATGTGGCTGCTCTTTTTATCTTGTGTATTTTGACAGGTTACTTAGCCGGAAATATATTACAACCTAAGTCGGAAGCTGCATCAATGGGTTTAACATTGATCAATTATAGCAATTATAAGACGTTATTTGTTTTATTTCAGTTGTCATGGGGGCTTTGGCTTGCAGCACTCTTTTGGAAAGAGAGAAAGGGTGTATTCATTTATATTATTTCTGTTAGTTTATTTTTATTTCCATTTTTTTCTATGGGAGCGTACAACGATTTGTGTATGAGAGGAAGTATTCCGGCATTGTTTATGTTGTGTGTACTTGTTATGAAGCAGATATTGAATGATAAAAACAGAAAAGCATATAGAATATTGCTTTTGGGTATGTTGCTGATTAGTTCATTGAGTAGTCAAAAAGAGTTACGGGAGGCTATTTTCAAGAATGGAATTTACAAAGGAAATAGATGCGCTCCATATAGTACATTAACAGAATTGATGAACGAATTTGACCCGGCAATTTATCAGTACGTAGACTGGAATGCAGCAGAGGGAATCAACCGTTGGATCATACAATAAAGGAGTAACTGAATGAGTACAAAGGAAAAACTTTATATTATTGTACCAGCTTATAATGAAGAAGAAAACTTAGATTTGATTATTAATCAATGGTATCCAATTATTGAGGATATTGGGGAAGATAGCCGCCTGGTTATTATTGATGATGGAAGCAAGGATCATACATATGATATTCTTTTGAAAGCGCAAGAACAACATCCTCTTTTGCAACCACTCACAAAGCAGAATGGAGGTCATGGCTCTACGGTTTTATTTGGTTATCGCTATGCCATAGAACATCGGGCGAATTGGATTTTCCAGACAGATTCAGATGGCCAGACGGACCCGGCAGAATTTGCAAAATTTTGGAATGACAGAAAACTGTATGATGCAATTATTGGTGCACGACCGAATCGTGAGGATGGGGTAAACAGAAAATTTGTGGAGAAAGTCTTGCTTTTGATTTTACGATTAATTTTTGGTGTTAATCTGCCGGATTCTAATGCACCGTTCCGATTAATGCGGCGAGAACTGGTAGAGAAGTACATTCATAAATTGCCAGAAAATTTTAATCTTCCCAATGTTATGTTTACAACGTATTTTGTGTATTTTCATGAAAAGGTTAAGTTTGAGAATATCTCTTTTAAACCTCGTCAAGGGGGGGAAAATTCTATAAATCTAAAGAAAATCATAAAAATTGGTTGGAATGCGTTGGGAGATTTTTACAGGCTCAGGAAATATATTGATAAATAAACCCATTTTTGTGTAGGAGAGTTTTAGGTGAAGTTAAAAGAAATGATGGAAAAATATAAAGATATAGTTCCATATGCGATATTTGGTATTTTAACGACGATCATTAATATAGTGGTATACCTTTTTTTTGCCCACATTCTAAAGAAGGAGATAATGCTCAGCACACTTGCTGCATGGTTTTTTTCTGTGTTGTTTGCCTATGTTACAAACCGAAAATGGGTATTTCACAGTGGGATACTTACATTTAGTAATATTATCAGAGAGGCTGTGGCTTTTTTTATATGCCGTTTGGCGACTGGTATGGCAGATATCTTGATAATGTTCGTTTTTGTGAACATTTTTCATTTCAATGATTTATTCATCAAAATCATCTCTAATATTGCTGTTATAATTCTTAATTATGTTGCAAGTAAATGGATTATTTTCAATCACAAGTAATACAGGAAAAAATTACGAATTTTGGAAAGGAGAAAAACTATGCAATTTCGCGACCTAAAAAAACAATACGAAACCCTAAAACCTTCCATTGACGCCCAGATTCAGAGTGTTATTGCCTCCGCCTCCTTCATCAGCGGCCCCCAGGTAAAGGAACTGGAAACCCAGCTTGCAGAATATACAGGCGTAAAGCACTGCATTACCTGTGGTAACGGCACGGATGCCCTTTCCATGGCCCTCATGGCTTGGGATATTAAGGAGGGGGATGCTGCATTTGTACCAGATTTCACCTTCTTTGCCAGTGGTGAGACCGTGTCCTTTGAGGGGGCTACCCCTGTTTTTGTTGATGTGGACAAAGATACTTTTAATATGGATCCAGATCGTCTGGAAGAAGCGATTAACCTTGTCCTGGAAGAAGGGAGACTGACCCCTCGTGTAATTGTTACTGTAGATCTGTTTGGTTTACCGGCAAACTATCCAAGGATTCGGGAAATAGCGGACCGGTATGGCCTTAAGATTCTGGAGGACAGTGCTCAGGGATTTGGTGGTATGATTGGGACAGAACGGGCTGGAATTTTTGGAGATATGGCTACCACCTCTTTCTTCCCGGCAAAGCCATTAGGATGTTATGGAGATGGGGGAGCTATTTTTGTCAATGATGATGAAACAGCTGCCTATCTGGAATCCATCCGTGTCCATGGAAAAGGCTCTTTTAAGTACGACAATGTACGTATCGGCTGGAATTCCAGATTGGATACACTTCAAGCCGCCATTCTTCTGCCAAAATTCAAGGCTTTTTGTGAATATGAATTGGATGCTGTAAATCATGTGGCAGAAAAATATACAGAGTTGTTAAAGGATCTTGTAAAAACACCGGTAATACCGGATGGATATTTATCCAGTTGGGCACAGTATACGATTCGGTTGGAGAATCGGGAAACTCGTGATGGTCTTCAGGAATTTTTAAAGGAAAAGGGAATACCGACCATGATATACTACCCCAAACCCATGCATAAACAGGAGGCTTTTGCGGATCTTACTGTATATCAGGAGTGCCCGGTAACAGAAAAGCTGTGTCAGACCGTTCTTTCCCTGCCAATGCATCCATATATAGAAGAAAAGGATCTTATTTTTGTAGTTGAAAACATTAAAGAGTATTTTGTAAAATAAATTTTCATCATTCCAAAGCCCTAGCTGGTCAGTGAAAACGTATCACACAACATCACTGATCAGCTGGGGCTTTTTCATCTTACCCAAAGCTCATATCCAAAACCGCTATACACAAAGCGGTTCCATATACCCTTAATTAAATTGCTCTGTGGTCATTCTACTATTTTTTCATCTATTTCCCTCCACCATAGCTTTCCTCCCGCCCATGTGCTATACTAAACTCTACTAATTAGGAAACAAATACTTCAACCAAACAATTCAACCAAACCACCACGGTATCACACCCCCACCATTACACCACAGTGATACCACAACAAACCAACCGGGAGGGATACACAATGAAACTGGCAGAGGCGCTGCAGGAGCGGGCGGATTTAAACAGGAATATTGAGCAGCTGAGGAAGAGGCTGAACAGCAATGTGCTGGTACAGGAAGGCGAGAGAACCGCAGAGGAGCCGGAACGGCTGAAGCGGGAGCTGGATGCATCAGTAGAGCGGCTGGCGTATCTGATCTCCAGGATCAACCTGACCAATTCCCAGACAAAGGTGGATGGCCGGACCTTAACGGAGCTGATCGCAAGAAAGGATGCGCTGATTCTGAAGATCGGTGTATATAAGGACATTGTCTATACAGGAAGCCAGACGTCTTACCGTGCAAGAAATACGGAGATTAAGATCAAGGCGGCCATCTCTGTAACGGACTGGCAGGATGAGATCGATAAAATGTCCAAAGAGCTGAGGCTGCTGGACAATAAGCTCCAGGAGAACAACTGGAGCACAGAGCTGATTGAATAAGGCGGAGTCTGGTAGCAGGAACAGGGCGAATGTCACGCGGCGGCTGCGTAAGCCGTACATGGCACATGTAAGGGCGCGTGTTTGGGGTTCAACTCCCTTTCTGAATCGTTATGCCCCGATCGTGTACATGTGTATTGTGATCGAGTATGGTTATTACCGGACATTGACTGGGCCTGCGAGGGCGGGAACGGGGAAAATTTCATAGAGCGCATAAAATCCCTCCATTTACAGATACTATTTTCCAGAAACGGATAGTTAAAGCAAATGGAGGAATTTACGTTATGAAAGCTACTGGAATCGTAAGGAGAATCGACGACCTGGGCAGGGTGGTGATCCCCAAGGAGATCCGCCGCACGCTCCGGCTCCGGGAGGGCACGCCTCTGGAGATATTCACAGACCGGGAAGGGGAGATCATTCTCAAAAAGTACTCGCCGATGATGGAACTCAATGCGTTTGCCGGACAGTATGCGGACGCCATGGCCCAGGCTACGGGGCTCATGGTCTGCATTACAGACCGGGACCAGGTGATCGCGGCCGCCGGAGGCGCGAAGAAGGAGCTGCTGCAGAAGCCCATCAGCAGACAGCTGGAGCATGTGATCCAGGAGCGGGCCACCGTCCAGGCTGGGAAGGACGACCGGAATTATGTGGAGGTCTCCGCAGAGGACATGGAAGGCGTCACTGCCCAGGTGGTGACGCCGATCATTTGTGAGGGCGACGCCATCGGAGCGGTGGTCATCATGAGCCGGGAGCCCCGGGCAAAGTTTTCTGAGGGCGAGCTGCGTCTGGCAGCCACTGCCGCCGGATTTCTGGGAAGGCAGATGGAAAGCTGACGGCCTGGTCCCTAGGACCGGGAAATCCCCCATGACAAACCATATGGTTTCTGCTATACTGATATCAGGATGCCGGGACAGAAGGTCTTTGCTCCCGGCGGCATTTCAATGGAGCCGGAGGATATCATGTATACATTTGACGACTTAAAGCAGATCCTGGAGAAGCTCCGGGATAAGGAGAACGGCTGTCCCTGGGACAGTGTCCAGACCCATGAGTCCATGAAAAAGTATCTGGTGGAGGAGTGCGGAGAGGTCCTGGAGGCCATCGATAACCAGGATACGGAAAATCTGTGCGAGGAGCTGGGAGATGTGCTGTACCAGATCATGATCCACTGTGAGATCGAAAAGGAGCAGGGAAATTTTACCATTGACGATGTGGTCAATGGGATCTGTGAAAAGATGGTGCGCCGTCACCCCAGGCTTTTCGGCGGGGAGATGGAGAAGGACCTGACCTGGGAAGAGATCAAAAAGAGAGAAAAAGAGGCCCGGGCGGCCCGGAAGAACCGGTAAAAGCCCAGCCTGGCCGGGTATTCCCGCATTTTTCCAATCTCTTCTTGTGTTTTCGCCCCATGAAGGCTATAATAAACATACAGGTCCCGGTAAAGCCGGGATCGTATGAACGAATATGGGGAGGAGATTCCAATGAAGATTTATGATTCCGTAAAAAAAGAGGAAGTGGAGATCGCTGATTATAAGGATCTCATTAAGATCATGAAGGACGGCAGACAGGTGGATCTGTACCTGAAAGAGAAGAAGAGCGACGATATGGGGTATCTGACCTGGGACGTAGAGCACTGGTCCAGCGTCAGCGACACCCGTTTTATCCGCTGCTACTCCTTAGAGGGCCGCGTTCTGGGCGATTCCACAGGCCACAATATCTATGATCTGGAGAACGATTTTAAGCCGGAAGAGGCAGAAAAGATCGAGCTCAGCTAAGATGACGTTTTTGGAGGCGGCGGCTTAAAAACCGCCGCCTTTTTATGTCATAGGAAAGTACGCCCCACGACATAGGAAGCTCCGATGGGATCGTCATGCGATGGAAGAAAATTATGCCGCAGGCGGGCTTCGTTCCTGCCGGGCTCCAGACCCCGGAAAACCGTGATTTTACCTCGTTCTTTTGCGGAAAAACCTTGACAAAGAAAGCAGAAACATATATAAATGTAAGAGTACAAAAAATGGTGGTCCGGCTGTGCCGGGCCGCTGTTATAAATTTAAGGACTTCGCCGGAGACGCTCTGGTGATCGTGAGCTAATTTTTAGGAGGAAATTTCAATGAACAAGACAGAATTAATCGCAGCAGTGGCAGAAAAAGCAGAGCTTTCCAAAAAGGACGCAGAAAAGGCAATGAAGGCCTTTACAGACGTTGTAGCAGAAGAATTAGTGAAGGGTGAGAAGATCCAGTTAGTTGGCTTTGGTACCTTTGAGGTATCTGAGAGACCGGAGAGAGAAGGAAGAAATCCGAAGACTGGCGAGGCTATGACCATCGCTGCTTCCAGAACTCCCAAGTTCAAAGCCGGCAAGGCATTAAAGGATCAGGTAAACGCTTAATCCATGAGACTCGATAAATTTCTTAAGGTATCCCGCCTCATCAAGCGGAGGACCGTGGCTAACGAGGCCTGCGATGCCGGACGCGTCATGATCAATGACAAGCCGGCCAAGGCGTCTGCAGCTGTGAAGCAGGGGGATGTCATTGAGATCCAGTTTGGAACGAAATCTGTGAAGGTAGAGGTCCTGGACGTCCAGGAAACGGTCCGCAAGGACGACGTGAAGGAGCTTTACCGGTATCTTTGATCTGCCGCAGGGGCGCGGCTTTGGAAAAGTGTACGGCCGCGCGGCCAACAATAAAGGGAATAAAAGAGAAGACCTCCTAATATACTTATAAAAAGTATGTCAGGAGGTTTTTTTATGGATGAAAAAATGGGACTTTCCCACCAGATCATGCTGTACAACCGGGAAAAAGGGAATCTTACGGGGATCCTGGACGTGATCTCCTTTGATGAAAATACCATCGTGCTGGATACAGACATGGGGCTTCTGACCATCAAAGGAAAAGACCTCCATGTGAGCAGGCTGACTCTGGAAAAGGGGGAGATCGACATCGAGGGACAGGCAGACAGTCTTGTATATTCCTCCAGCGAAAGCTTCAAAAAGACCAGCCAGTCGCTTCTTTCCAGACTGTTTAAGTAGGACGCGGGGAGGGAGATCCTTTTGAGCCTTTACATACAGGACGAGGCGGCCCTGGCGCTCATGAGCTTTTTACTGGGGGCTGTTCTCATGGTCAGCTATGATCTTCTCCGGCTTTTCCGGCTGCTGGTGCCCCACGGCTCATTATGGACAGGTCTGGAGGACATTTTTTACTGGATCTACTGTGCAGTCATGACCTTTTCCTTATTGTTTTGGGAGAACAGCGGCGTGGTACGGGGGTACGTCATTGGCTGTGTGCTTTTATCTATGACGGCCTACGACAGAATTGTCAGCAGGAATGTATTTGTCCTCTTGAAAAAGGCCGGAAGATGGATTAAAATGAAAATAATACATATCAGAGCCCGGAGAGAAGTGAGGAATTATGAAGCGGAGCCGAAACAGAAGAAATAAAAGAAAACCGAAATATGGACTGGAGAACCGTATGGCCCTGATCGGGATCACCACAGTGGTGTTAAGCCTTGCCGTGGTGGTCAATATCGGCGCGTCCTCCCTTCGGGAAAAGGACCTGGAATACCAGGCCAGGGAGCAGAACCTGGAAAAGCTGGAGGCGAAGGAAGACGCCAGGACCGCCCAGCTCGAGGAGTACCGTGTGTACGTCCAGACCAAGCAGTATGTGGAAAAGGTCGCCAAGGAAAAGCTGGGCCTGGTCAAAAAAGACGAGATTTTGTTTAAGGCAGAGGAATCCAGGTAGATCGTGTCATGGAATTTTTTATGGACTGCCCGGAAAACTGACAAATATTTCCCCCTGATCTGTTTATAATATGGTACGCAGGTTAGGAGGGATTTTTTGTGTTAAAAAGGCGGGCGGTACATAAGGACATGGCGGAGGCCAACGTTTACGCGGCCAGGCGGCTGAAGGACATGGCCCAGTCCCTGGGCGGGCTGGCAAAGACCTTCGGGCGGTGCCGGGAGGAGCCGGGGCTTTCCAGAGAGGACGGCATCGCGGCCCTGGAGGCGGCGTCGGCCATGGTATGCGGAGCGTGCGAGTCCTGCGGGATCCAGAGGGAATGCAGGCGGGGCGGGGATGATGAGAATTATTATCTGTATTATCTTCTGCGGACCTTTGAAAAAAAGGGCTGTGTGGAATATGAGGACATGCCCCGGCGGTTTCTGGAGGTATGCCGGAGAAAATCGGATTATCTGGGGCAGCTGAACCGGAACCTGGGGCGGGCCACCATGAACCTGACCTGGAAAAACCGCTTTCTGGAGAGCCGGGCCGCAGTCATGACCCAGTTTGAGGAGCTGGCGGGGATCCTGGAGGAATTTTCCGGCCAGATGGAGCAGGCCCTGGATGTGACCATGACCTGGGAGGGAGAGCTGAAGACGGCCTTACGGAAACGGCGGATCGACGTGGAAGGCCTCCTGGTGCTCCAGTACGGCCAGGGACGGCGGGAGGTGTTCATGACCGCCCGGATGACCAACGGCCGCTGTATGACGGCCAGGGACGCCTCAGAGGCCATTGCAAAGGTCATGAAGGGCAGCTTCAGCGCCGCCCGGGACGGGAAGGCCATCATCACCAGGAATCCGGCCTCCTTCCGGTTCATTGAGGACGGCAGGTACCGGATCCTGTTCGGGTCCTCCAGGGTCCCCAGGGACGGCGAGGAGGTCTCCGGCGACAGCTACACCTTTAAGAGCGGCCTTCCGGGCCAGGCCATTTTAAGCCTGTCCGACGGCATGGGCAGCGGCCAGGCGGCCAGCGAGGACAGCGAGAAGGTCATGGAGCTGACGGAGCAGCTTCTGGGCACGGGCTTTTCAGCCAGGTCGGCCCTGAAGCTGGTGAACACAGTGCTTCTGCTGACCGGGCAGAACGACCGTCCGGCGACTCTGGACCTCTGCCTGGTGGATCTTTATTCCGGAGTGGCGGAGGCCATGAAGCTGGGAGCCGTGGCCTCCTTTATCATGGGCCGGGACGGTGTGGAGGTGCTGGAGTCGGAGCATGTGCCCGCCGGGGTCATGAATCCGGTGGAGCCGGTGATGATCTCAAAGAAGCTATGGGACGGGGACCGAATCGTCATGGTCAGCGACGGCATCCTGGACGCCATGCCGGGGGCGGAAAAGGAAGCGGCGTTTACGGATTTCCTTGCCGGTCTGCCGACGGCCGGGCCCCAGGAGACAGCGGAGATGATCATGGCCTTTGCCCTGTCCTTTGACGGGGAGCCCCGGGACGATATGACCGTGCTGGTGGGCGGTATCTACGGGAGATAGGAGCCGGAGGCGGTCCGGACGATGGTGACGGCCTGCCGGCGCAGGGGATGGAAAACGGGAGATGAGCAAGTGACAGGAGAGGCTGTAAAACAGAGAGTAAGGGAATATATGCGGTCCTGGGAGATGACAGAGCCGGGGGACGGGATCCTGGCCGGGGTGTCGGGAGGCGCCGATTCCGTCTGCCTTCTTTTCCTGCTGGACGAGCTGAAGGCGGAGCTGGGGATCCGCCTGGCGGCCTTCCATCTGAACCATGGCCTGCGGGGAGCGGAGGCGGACCGGGACGAGGCCTATGTGAAGGAGATCTGCGGCCGCCTTGGCGTCCCTCTGGCAGTGGTCCATGAAAATGTGGCGGAGTATGCGGCGTCCCGGGGGATCTCCGGGGAGGAGGCGGGCAGGATCCTGCGGTATGAGCATATGAAGGAGGCGGCAGAGCGGTTTTCCTGTCAGAAGACGGCCACGGCCCACCACCGGGACGATAGTGCGGAAACGGTGCTTTTTAACATGTTCCGGGGGAGCGGCCTTAAGGGGCTTTCCGGTATCCGCCCGGTCCGGGGGGAGGTGATCCGGCCTCTCCTCTGCCTGTCCCGGGCAGAGATCGCCGGGTATCTGGAGGAGAGAGGGATCCCCTGGTGCGAGGATTCCACCAATGGGGAAAATGTGTATACAAGAAACAGGATCCGCAACCAGCTTCTGCCCTGGGTGAAGGAAAATATCAACGCCAGGGCTCCGGAGCATATCCTGGCGGCTGCGGAGCTGGCGGCCCAGGCGGACGCGTATTTTGCGGAGCTGGCAGAAAAGCTTCTGGCGGATGCCGGGGATCCGGAGCGGCTGCCGGAGGACGCGGGAGATGTTCCAGAGGCATTGGCAGCGTCCATCCCCACAGAGATCTTCGACCGCCAGCCGCCGGTGGTCCAGGGCTATCTGGTGCGGGCCATGGTATCCCGGGCAGCGGGCAGTCCCAGGGATATTTCCGCAAAGCATGTGGAGGCGGTGCGGGCCCTGACGGGCCCGGGGGGAGGAACGGAGGCGGTCCTTCCATACGGGCTCAGGGCCGTGCGGGGCTATGATCGTTTGGAGGTGGCTACGGAAGAGCGGCTTTTGTCCCGGGAGGCCGGGGGAAGGGCTTTGCAGCCATTTCCTGTTAAGACACGGCTTTTTTCTTATAAAAAAGGAATGGAAATTCCCAAAAACCAGTATACGAAATGGTTTGATTATGATAGAATCAAAGGTGCGTTATCCGTCAGGACCAGGGAAAGCGGTGATTATCTCATGATCGCCGGGGGGAAAAGAAAGCTTTTAAAGCGTTTTTTCATAGATGAAAAGATTCCGGAGGAGAAACGGGCATCCATCCCGCTTCTGGCAGAGGGAAGCCATGTGCTCTGGGTCATGGGATACCGCATCAGTGAATTTTATAAGATCACGGAGAATACCCGTACTATATTGGAAGTTCAAGTTTGCAAAGGAGAAGAAAATGGCTGAAAATGTTCGCGTTTTATTGAAGGAAGAGGAAGTTGAAAAACGGATCGCAGAAGTGGCGGCAATGATCAACCGGGACTATGAGGGAAAAGAGGTGCATCTGATTTGCATCTTAAAAGGCGGCGTGTTCTTTACATGCGAGCTGGCCAAGCGTCTGACTGTTCCGGTGTCCATGGATTTTATGTCCGTTTCCAGCTATGGCAGCGGCACCGAGTCCTCCGGCGTGGTGCGGATCGTAAAGGATCTGGACGAATCCATTACCGGAAAGAATGTGCTGATCGTGGAGGATATCATCGATTCTGGCCGGACCCTGGCCTATCTGATCGAGATCTTAAAGCAGAGGAACCCAGAGTCCATCCATCTGTGCACGCTGTTGGATAAGCCGGAGCGCCGTGTGAAGAAGCAGGTGAAGGTGGATTATACGTGCTTTGAGATCCCCGATGAGTTTGTTGTGGGCTTTGGCTTGGATTACGACCAGAAATACCGGAATCTTCCGTATATCGGCGTTGTAGAATTTCAGTAAGGAGGCAGCCAGTTGAAACAGAATCAGCAGTTCCGCGGAATGGGCCTGATCCTGCTTGTGATGGCGCTGATCTTTTTTGCGTCCACACTGACCCAGCAGGGAAGCCTGTTCAGCGATGAGATGACATACCAGGAGTTTATGACCTCCGTTGAAAACGGTGCCATCGAGACCGCCCTGATCCGTCAGAACGCCCAGACGCCCACCGGCGTCGTAATGACGATCTTAAAGGACGGGGAGCGGGGAAAGATCGCCGTGTCTGATGTGATGGAGGTCCAGCAGCTTTTCCGGGAAAAGGGGATCGACTATCTGGTGGATGATGTTCCCAAAGACAATTATCTGATGACCATTATCCTTCCCATCGGTCTCTCTGCCGTGGTGATCATGTTCCTTATGATGTACATGAACGCCCGGATCGGAGGAGGCGGCGGGAACAGCAAGATGATGAACTTTGGAAAAAGCCGGGCCAAAATGAGCCGTACCAATTCCGTGGATTTTTCCAAGGTTGCCGGTCTTGAGGAAGAAAAAGAAGATTTAGAGGAAATCGTGGATTTCCTGAAAAACCCGAAAAAATATACCGACGTGGGAGCCAGGATCCCCAAGGGAGTGATCTTAGTGGGTCCTCCGGGAACTGGTAAGACCCTCTTAGCCAAGGCTGTGGCCGGGGAGGCAGGCGTTCCCTTCTTCTCCATCTCCGGCTCTGACTTTGTGGAGATGTTTGTGGGCGTGGGCGCATCCCGTGTCCGGGATCTGTTTGAGGATGCTAAGAAAAATGCGCCCTGTATCGTGTTCATCGACGAGATCGACGCTGTGGCCAGACGCCGCGGCACCGGTATGGGCGGCGGTCACGACGAGCGGGAGCAGACCTTAAACCAGCTTCTGGTGGAAATGGACGGCTTCGGTGTCAACGAGGGGATCATCGTCATGGCGGCCACCAACCGGGTCGATATCCTGGATCCGGCGATCCTGCGTCCCGGCCGTTTTGACCGGAAGGTGGGTGTTGGAAAGCCCGATATCCGCGGCCGGGAGGAGATCCTTCAGGTCCATGCGGCGGAAAAGCCCCTGGGCGATGACGTGGACTTAAAGCGGGTGGCCCAGACCACCGCAGGCTTTACTGGAGCGGATCTGGAGAACCTGTTAAACGAGGCGGCCATCCTGTCGGCCAAGGGAGGGCGACGTTTCATCCGCCAGGCGGATATCGATCAGGCCTTTGTAAAGGTAGGGATCGGAGCGGAGAAGAAGAGCAAGGTGATCTCTGAAAAGGAAAAGAAGATCACTGCCTACCATGAGGCGGGCCACGGGATCCTGTTCCACGTGCTGCCGGATGTGGGCCCTGTCCATACCATTTCCATCATCCCTACGGGAATGGGCGCAGCCGGCTATACCATGCCGCTGCCGGAAAAGGATGAGATGTTCAACACAAAAGGAAAGATGCTCCAGAATATCATGGTATCCCTGGGCGGACGGATCGCGGAGGAGCTGATCTTCGGCGATGTGACCACCGGGGCGTCCCAGGATATCAAGCAGGCCACCGCCATTGCCCGGGCCATGGTGACTGAGTATGGTATGTCTGAGAAGGTGGGAATGATCAATTACGGCGGCGATGAGAATGAGGTGTTCATCGGCCGGGATCTGGCCCATGCCAGAAGCTACGGCGAGAGTGTGGCTACGGCCATTGACGGCGAGGTAAAGCGGATCATCGACGAATGCTATGAAAAAGCAAAGAAGATCATCCTGGATCATGAGAATGTGCTTCATAAGTGCTGTGAGCTTCTGCTGGAAAAGGAAAAGATCAGCCAGGACGAGTTTGAGGCGCTTTTTGAATAGGCACACTTAAGAAAATAAAGTAAAACGGCGTTTGTACAAAAAAAACACAGGCAGACGCCGTTTTATTTTATCTAATATAAAATTTGAACAAAACATTGAAGGCCAAAGTAAATACTGCTAATTTTTTTTTGAAATAAATTCATGTTTGTGCACACTTATACGGAAACGTATGCTATATTACTACTCGTACCCCCCCAATACATTATATAGTTTTTGCTATACCCCATAAGAGACATAATACCTTTTCCGGAAAAAGGCCAGCGATTCCCCGCTGGCCTTTTTTCTGTCCGGAAGCAGGGAAAGGCCAGGCATGAAAAATAGTCCGTGCAATTCCCGGGGAAATCCTGTATAATAATAAGCAGAAGAAAAATAAGACAACATCAGGAGACAGAGAGGAGAAGCTGTTTTTATGGAAAAAGCGGCTTTGTTTTGCGACGAGACTGCGGAATACCGGTGTCCGGAGGAACCGGATCCCGGCGATCTGGTGACCCTGCGGTTTCGGACAGCAAAAAATAACGCGGATCATGTTTCTATGATCATATACGGAAGCGGAAAGAGGATCGAGCTTCGTAAGACGGAAAGCCGGGGGCGGTTCGATTTTTATGAGACGGCGGTCACGGTGGGAGAATCGGCCTTCCGTTTTTATTTTGAGATAAAGAAGGGCGGAGAGACCTGTCTTTATAACCGGCTGGGAGTAACGAAGGATATGCAGAGACAGCAGATGTTTGCCATTACTCCTGGCTTTCATGTGCCGGACTGGGCCAAGGGCGCTCTCATGTACCAGATCTTCATTGACCGGTTCTGCAACGGCGATCCGGACAACGATGTGGTTTCGGATGAGTATATTTACATTGGCTTCCCGGTGATGAAGATCGACGACTGGAGAGGGGATCTGTCGGTGCTGGACGTGGACCGGTTTTACGGCGGTGACCTCCAGGGGATCTGGGACAAGCTGGATTACCTCCAGGACATGAAGGTGGAGGTGCTGTATCTGAATCCCATATTTGTGTCGCCCTCCAACCACAAATATGACACCCAGGACTATGAGCACGTGGATCCCCATTATGGGGTGATCGTAAAGGAGGCCGAGGGCCTGGCCGATGAGTATGACAGTGACAACGGCCACTCGGAAAAATATGCGGTCCGGACCACAGATATGGAAAATCTGGAAGCCAGCGACGCCTTTTTTGCCCGTTTTATGGAAGAGGTCCATAAGCGGGGCATGCGGGTGATCCTGGACGGCGTGTTTAACCACTGCGGCTCCTTTAATAAGTGGCTGGACCGGGAAAAGATCTATGCAGGACGGGCCGGATACGCGCCGGGAGCCTATCTGGATCCGGAAAGCCCCTACCGGGATTTTTTCAAGTTCTCCAATGAGAATGGCTGGCCTGACAATGGCTCCTATGAGGGCTGGTGGGACCATAATACCCTTCCAAAGCTTAATTATGAGGGCTCGGAGGTGTTATATCAATATGTTCTGGATATTGCGAAGAAGTGGCTGTCGCCGCCATATAACATCGACGGCTGGCGGCTGGACGTAGCGGCAGATCTGGGACACTCACCGGAAATGAACCATCAGTTCTGGCGGGATTTCCGGAAGGTGGTGAAGGAGACCAATCCGGACGCCCTGATCCTGGCGGAGCATTATGGGGACGGCTCTTCCTGGCTGGGCGGCGACCAGTGGGACACGATCATGAATTATGACGCTTTTATGGAGCCTCTTTCCTGGTTTCTGACGGGGCTTGAAAAGCACAGTGACCGGGCAGACGGCCACCTGTACCAGAACAGTCAGGCGTTTATGTGTACCATGCTTTACAATATGAGCTGGATGCAGACGCCGTCCATGATGGCGGCCATGAACGAGCTCTCCAATCACGATCACTCCCGTTTCCTTACCAGGACCAACCGACAGGTGGGGCGGCTGGATTACCGGGGGAAGGCGGCGGCCTCAGAGGGGATCAATCTCGGGATCTTCCGGGCGGCGGTGGTGGTCCAGATGACCTGGCCTGGGGCGCCGACGATCTATTACGGCGATGAGGCCGGTGTCTGCGGATGGACGGATCCGGACAGCCGGCGGACATACCCCTGGGGCCAGGAGGATCTGGAGCTGATGGAATTCCACCGGTACCTGGCGGGGATCCGCAACTGGAACCGGGCCTTCCGGACGGGCTCCTTTAAGCCACTGCTGGCGGAGAACGGAATGATCGCCTACGGCAGATTCCAGGAAAATGAGCGGGGCGTGGTGCTGGTCAACAGTGAGAGCTTTACCCAGAGGGCTCAGATCCCTGTATGGGAGGCAGAGGTGACCGGAGATTCCATGGACCGGATCATGGAATCCAGCGTGGAGCGGTACAATGTGGGACGTCTCCCGTACCCGGTCAGGGACGGGATCCTGACCGTTGAGATCGGTCCCTTCTGTGCCATGATCTTTGAGGAAAAAGTGCTTGATTTTTAATTGATTTTGTGATATCATTTTGACTTGTCAGAATGATATGGGCGGGTTCCCGAGTGGCCAAAGGGGACAGACTGTAAATCTGCTGCAACTTGCTTCGGTGGTTCGAATCCACCTCCGCCCAGTAGAATTTGGAAATTTTGAATTGATTCGGATTTTCAGATTTATATGCCCAGATAGCTCAGTTGGTAGAGCAGAGGACTGAAAATCCTCGTGTCGCTGGTTCGATTCCGGCTCTGGGCATTAAAAACAGAAGGTCTAAGAAAGCCGCTCTGGCATCCCAGACCTCTCATATTTCTCTGCGGGTGTAGTTCAATGGTAGAACACTAGCCTTCCAAGCTGGATACGTGGGTTCGATTCCCATCACCCGCTCTTTTTATTGCTGCGGAAGCCTTGATTTTCAGAGGGCTTCCGCTTTTTATATTCTGGAAAGGAGCGCTTTACGACAGAAGGCCGCTCTGTGGGGCTGCTGCGGCGGCCAGAAGAAGGATGGCCAGAAAGAGCACATTCATGGCTGTAAAGTGCGCCAGGTATTTTCCCTTGAGACCAGGAAAATCCCTGGCTACATATTTGTAGGAGATCAGGCTGGCCATGGACGCGATCAGTGTTCCCAGGCCTCCCAGATTTGTGCCGATGAGGAGGGAGGCGCCCTGATCGGTGAAGCCGGACAGCAGGAGAGCCGCCGGGACATTGCTGATGACCTGGCTGACCGCCACGGAACAGAGGAGCTCATTGCCGGTGATCAGCTGCTGGAACAGACTGCTGATCCAGGGGATCTGTTTCATGTTCCCAATGAAAATGAAAAAGCCCGCAAAGGTGATCAGAAGAGAGTAATCGACCTTTGAAAATACGGTGCGGTCTGCGAAAAGTCCGAGGCAGACGACCGCCAGCAGAAGGAATGGGATGGGGATCCATTTTCCTACGGCTCCCAGACAGAGAAGAAACATGAGCAGATAGGAAAGAAGGCTTTTGCGGCAGAATGGCGCTGCTCCCGAAACGGTCTGCATTTCGGACAGGCCGAAAGAAAGCGGCTGGTTTTTCCCGCGCAGGAGCGCAAGAAGAATGAGCAGCAGGGACAGGAGGGCAAAGGGAAGCATGATCCGGAGGAAAGCGCCCATTCCCAGATGGTAGTGGGAATAGAGGTAGAGATTCTGCGGGTTTCCGATGGGGGTGGCCATGCTTCCAAGGTTGGCGGCAATGGTCTGCAGAACGACCACAGGGATCAGCCTGTCCTCGCGGCGGATCATTTTCAGCAGCTCAATGGCGAAGGGGACAAAGGTGATCAGCGCCACGTCATTGGTGATGAACATGCTGGAGAAAAAACACAGGAGGACCAGGAGCATTTCCAGCTGCCGGAGACTGTGTATGCGCATTAGAAGGCTTTCTCCCATCTGGTGGAAAAATCCCATGGCCTGGAGTCCCGCCATGGTGGCCATGAGACAGAATAAAAGCCCCAGGGTGTGAAGGTCCAGGTAACTGATATAGCGGATGCTGGGCGGAACGGCCGCCATGGACAGGATGGCCAGCGTCCAGGCCGCAGTAAGCACCGCGTCCTTTTTTAAAAATGACAAAATTCGTTTCATGATGATCCCTCGATTCCTTTGATTGGGTTCCGGGAGGAAGCCCTTCCGGTCCGGTCCTAGAGTAACACAGGAGGGAGGGGAGCGCAAGAGAACTTTTGGGCAGTGTTTACAGGGGGTGTCGGGAATAGAGTCAGTTAATAGATTTATTCTGAAAATTTAAATTATATACCGAGAAAAATTTGCCGAAAATAGGATGAGAAGAAAATTTGACATTTCATTTTAAGTGTGCTATACTAATTATCGTAAAAATAAATAAAAAAGAACCGTCTTACATATTAAGAAGGGCTTTTGGTATTTCACCATCAGGTGCTGTATGAAAAGCCCTTCTTTTTATTTGCGCGTGGAATGCGCGCAGAGAAAGGCGGGAAAATCCGGGGCCCTGGAAGGGTAGGTAAGGCAGAAATCTGCGGACGAGCCGCAGGTGCAGCAAAATCAATATCAAACAGGAGGAAGGAAACATGAATACCATTAACGTAACAAAAAGGGATCTTACAGTGAAGGCAAAGAAGCTCAGAAGGAATGGATACGTTCCGGGAAGCGTTTTCGGCGGTATGTTAAAGGAGCCGGTGGCTCTTCAGATCGAAGAGTCTGTGGCCAGACAGCTGGTCCGGGAGCTTCGTGAGGGAAGCCGTCTGAAGCTGAATCTGGATGGAACAGTGATCCCTGTACAGATAAAAGAAAAATCTCTGGACAACTTAAAGCATGAGATCCTGGAGATCAGCTTCCAGGCTCTGGCGGCAGACCAGGCGGTCAACAGCGTGATCGATATTGTGCTGGTGAACGCGGATAAGGTGACGGCGGTCCTGGAGAAGCTGAATATGAAGATTCCGTACTCGGCTCTTCCGGCAGATATGATCGATACGCTGGAAATCGACGTGGACGGCATGCCTGTGGGAACCATTGTGACCGTAGGGGATATTCCGGAGTTAAAGAGTGAGAAGCTGGCGCTTCAGGTCAACAGCGATGAGATCGTATTCCGGATCACCGACGGAAAACGCGGAGGAGGAGCTGCTTCTGAGGCAGAGGAGGCTCCGGCGGCAGAATAATTGCCTGGCGGGTGCTTGGGAATACGGGGGCAGTCCCCTGGCCAGAGGCGGAAGCCGTCTGGAAACTGAATAAGATAAAAGGGCAGCCGCCCGGCAGACTGGAAATCTGGTCTGCCGGGCGGCTTTTTTTGCATATTTTCTCTTTTGGGGTGGATAGGGGGTGGGGGTTCTGATGACGAGATTGGGTATATAAGCCGCTTTTTTTTGCCAGTACCCAAAAATCTTTGTTTTTTCTGGGAAAAATTCAAAAAGTCTTGAGATTTTGGGTATAAAACAAAAAGAGGCATTCCCAATGCCCAAAATCAGACGAAATTTTGGGCATTGGGAGAAAAAAACAGGGATATTGCCCAAAGGGACTCATTTTGGAGGTTTGAAGGGGGGATGGGGAGGAGAGGCAGGAGCTGAATGGGCTGGATATCCACGGACCGGGGGAAGCTGACGGTGAAGTTCTTCTTTCATATGTTGTTATGTTCCATAAAACGCGGTTCCTGGATTTGTGCAGAATGATGAAAAAGTGAGAATTATATACAGATATAAATATTCACCTTGACATATAACTATATATAATGATATAGTATGTTCTAGTGAAAAACATATGAAGAGGAGGAGTTCGCGTGTTTCGGTACATATTAAAGCGATTGCTGTATGCGATCCCGGTTTTTCTGGGAATTACATTTGTGATCTACACACTGATCAACCTGGCGCCGGGCGGTCCGCTTTCGGTTCTTGCGGCTTCGGGTGAAATGTCCCTGAGTGATCTGGAGGCCTTAAAGATTTCCATGGGACTGGATAAACCCATTGTTATCCGGTACTTCATATGGCTGGGAGATCTGCTCCACGGAGATTTTGGTATCTCCTACCGGACATCCCAGGAAGTAAGTCTGATGATCTCTCAGAGGATCATGCCCTCCCTGATGCTCACGGGTACAGGTATTCTTGCGGCTATGCTTGTGGGGGTTCCTCTGGGTATCATCTCTGCGTATAAGCCGAATTCCGTGTGGGACCACATCAGCACCTTTATCTCATTCATTGGCGCGTCGGTCCCCAACTTTTTCTTAAGCCTTTTACTGATCTACGTTTTAGCTGTGAAGCTGAAATGGTTCCCCACCAGCGGAATGCAGTCCTCCGGCATGAGCGGGAATCTGCTGGACCTTCTGCATCATCTGGCGCTGCCGGCGTTTGTCTGCGGGATCCAGCCCATCGGAAACTATATTAAGCAGACCAGATCCAGCGTGCTGGAGGTTTTAAATGAGGAATACATTAAAACGGCCCGTTCCAAGGGACTTACCAATGTGGTCATCGTTTTAAAGCATGCATTCCGGAACGCGCTGATTCCCATTGTGACTACCATCAGCCTTTCGATTCCGTTCCTGATCGGAGGAGCGGTGGTGACTGAGCAGATCTTTGCATGGCCAGGTATTGGAAGCCTGATGATCACGGCTATTACCAGCCGCGATTACCCGGTGATCATGGGTGTGGCGGTTCTGATCTGCGGCGTGGTGCTGGTGGCGAATCTGATCCTGGACCTGATCTATGCGGCCCTGGATCCGCGGATCAAGTTTAAATAGAAGGGGGTGGGAATGTGAAAAAGACCATGAAAGAAATATGGAACAGCCAGGCTATGAAAAAGTTTATCCATAACAAGAAAGCGATGCTGGGCCTGGCAATCGTAACGATCTTAGTTTTAGCAGTGGTGTTTATCCCCCTTTTCACCGATCTGGATCCATATACCACCGACCGGGCCGCCGGGTTCAATAAGCCCCCGTCTGATGCCCATATCCTGGGAACGGACGATGTGGGCCGGGACCTGTTTGCAAGGCTTTTATATGGAGGTCGCATTTCCCTGTTTGTAGGGATCACCTCCACGATCATCTCCGTACTGATCGGCATTCCTCTGGGACTGATCGCCGGATATTTCCGGGGAACAGCAGAATCCATCATTATGCGTACAGCGGATGCATTCATGTCTTTCCCGTCCATGGTACTGATCCTGGTTCTGGTGGCAGTGTTTGGTCCTTCGATCCTTACGGTAACAGTTGTCATCGGTGTGCTTGGGTGGACGGCCATCGCCAAGCTGATCTATGGAAACGTGCTCTCGATCCGGGAGCGGGAATATATACAGGCAGCAAGGGCTGTGGGAGTCAGCACAAAGAAGATCTTATTCTCTGAGGTTCTTCCCAACGCGATCCCGCCGGTCTGGGCGAATATCTCCTTCCGGGTGGCGGGAGCGATCCTGACCGAGTCATCCTTAAGCTTCCTGGGCATGGGCGTGCAGACACCGCAGGCTTCCTGGGGAAACATTATCTTTGCGGCTCAGAACCTTCTGGTGCTGACTGCCAGACCCTGGGTATGGCTTCCACCGGGAATCTGTATCATTTTGGTGGTCATCGGATTTAACTTCATTGGAGAAGGCGTGCGGGACGCACTGGATCCCAAAACAAAGGAATAAACGGAATGAAAAAATGATTCAATAAAAGTATAAGGAGGAAACAAGATCATGAAGAAAACCACACGAAAACTTTTAAGCCTGGCCATGGCATCAGCTATGGCGGCCAGTCTTCTGACTGGATGCGGCGGAGGCGGCGCGAACGAGACGACGGCAGCGGCTGGGACTGAAAAGACGGAAGCTGGAAAGACAGAAACAGAGGCCGGCTCCACAGAGGCAGCGGCAGAGGGAACGGCAGACGCCGACTATTCCCAGGATGTGATCACCTATGGTATGACACAGGCGTGGGATACCATCAATCCCTACGGCTCCTCTTCCGGTTCCATTTACCAGAACCTGGTCTGCGACAAGCTTTATGACCGTCTGGCTTTTATTGAAGAGGCCGGAACCGATGTAACTCCAAGGGGAGCAAAGTCCTGGGAATCCGCAGACGACGGAAAAGCTGCTGTTTTCCATCTGGATGAGAATGCCAAATGGCATGACGGAGAACCGGTTACAGCCAGCGACTGGGTGTTCACTGCACAGCTGATCACCAACCCGAAATTTGATTACGGCTTAAGAAGTGAATTCAATATATGGGCTGGAACGGACGACACAGGAACAGAAGAAAGTGAAAAATCTGTCCAGGTAGAAGCTGTGGATGACTACACCTTAAAGATCAACTTTAAGAGCGTGATTCCGGTGGAGGACTGGCTGATCCTTCACAACAAATATTTCTATGTACTTCCAGAGCATCTTTTAAAGGATATGGCTCCGGAGGAGATCAAGACCAGTGATTTCTGGAAGGCTCCGGTGGGCTCTGGTCCCTGTACCTTCATCTCCGAGCTTTCCGGAAGTGAGCTGCAGCTGGGGTCCTTTGCAGATTACCATATGGGCGCGCCGAAGTTCGGCAAGCTGGTCTTAAAAGTGATCGCTGCCACCAATACGATCACCTCCATTGCAGCAGGCGAGATGGACGGCTTCTTCCAGGCTCCCACTGTGGACGATGCCCTGGCAGCCAAGGATATGGGGCTTAATGTAGAGCAGTCTGCAGAGCCGACGACAGTTGCTGTATTCCTGATCAACAACCAGAACGTACCGGATAAGAAGGTACGTCAGGCCATGAGCTATGCCATCGATAAGCAGATGCTGATCGACCAGTCTCTCCAGGGACAGGGCGTTCCGGCAACCACCTGCATCATCCCGGGCTCCCAGTATGAGTTTGGAACCAAATGGGAAAGAAATGTAGATAAGGCCAAAGAGCTCCTGGCAGAGGCTGGATGGGATTCTGGCAAGACTCTGAAAATGGTCGTTACCTCTGCCCGTGAGAGCATGGCTGCCGTGATCCAGCAGAACCTGGCAGAAGCAGGCCTTAACATTGAGGTGCAGACGGTGGAGCTGGCTACCATGTTCTCCGGTCTTCAGGATGGAACCTATGATCTTGGTATCTGCGGCTCCACGGCCATGGACTATCCGCTGTGGATGGCCGGCTACTATGACAACAAAAACGCCACATACTGCCAGATCACAGATACAAAATATGCAGAGATCCAGGATGCCATTGCAGCAGAGCTGGATGAAGCAAAGAGAAAAGAACTGATCAACGACTACCAGGAGCTTCTGTATGATGAAATGCCGCTGGTGATGCTGTACAACGGTTACAGCTTCAGTGTAAAGTCTGACCGTTTCCAGGGCTACAATGGATTTGAAGGCGGCGTAAACAACCAGAAGGTATGGGAGTGGTCCGTAGCAAAATAAGGATTTGGAACTATAACGCGGGAGCCGGGGCTTCTCCGGCCCCGCGGGAATATAAGCAGGAGGGATACAAATGGAGGAACGATTGCTGGAAGTCAAAAACTTAAAGGTTTCTTTCAACGTCGGAAAAAAGAAGCTGACAGCAGTGGAAAACGTGGAATTTTCCCTGGATAAGGGAAAGGTCATAGGCATCGTGGGAGAATCCGGATGTGGAAAGAGCGTGACAGCTACGTCGATCCTGCGGCTGGTCCCCCCTGCTGTAAGTATCATTGACGAGGACAGCCAGATCCTTTTTGATGGAGAGGATCTGGTGAAGGCGCCGGAAGCCAGAATGAGAGAGATCCGGGGAAATGAGATCTCCATGATCTTCCAGGAGCCCATGTCTTCCCTGAATCCGGTATACCGGATCGGGGACCAGATGCTGGAGATGATCCGCACCCACAACAAACAGATCTCAAAAAAGGATGCGCTGGATCAGTGCGTGGAGATGCTGAAGCGGGTGGGGATCCCGTCTCCGGAGCAGAGGATCAAGGAATTTCCCCACCAGCTTTCGGGAGGGATGCGTCAGCGGGTCATGATCGCCATGGCACTGCTCTGCAACCCCAAGCTGCTGATCGCAGATGAGCCGACGACGGCTCTGGATGTGACGATCCAGGCCCAGATCCTGCGGATCATCAAGACTCTGACGAAAGAATCCAATACCTCTGTGCTCCTGATCACCCATGATATGGGCGTGGTGGCAGAGGTGGCAGACCATGTTATGGTCATGTATGCAGGAAAATCTGTGGAATACGGTACGGCAGAGGATATTTTTGACCATCCAAAGCATCCGTATACCATCGGCCTCCTGAATTCCATTCCAAAGCTTGGAAGCGGACAGGAGGAGCATTTATACACCATCGAGGGAACAGTTCCCGGTCTCGATGAGATGCCTGAGGGGTGCCGGTTCTGTACCAGATGCCAGCACGCCACAGAACAGTGCAGGAAAAAAGATCCGGGAATGCGGGAAGTGGACGGCCATATGGTACGCTGCTTCCTGTACGGGAAGGAAGGTGAAAACTGATGGCTGCTCCGCTGCTAGAAATACGAAATGTGAAAAAGTATTACCCGGTAAAAAAGGTGAGGAACGGCGAGGATATCTCCGTGAAGGCGGTGGATCAGATCGATCTGACTGTGAACCAGGGCGAGATCGTAGGCCTGGTGGGAGAGTCTGGATGCGGAAAGTCTACCCTTGGGAAGACGATCCTGAAGCTTCATGATATCACCGGAGGCCAGATCCTATTCCATGGAGAGGACATTACCAATTATACGGAAAAGCAGATGCGTCCTTTGCGTGAAAAGATCCAGATCATCTTCCAGGATCCCTACGCCTCTTTAAATCCGAAAAAGAAGGTCGTTCAGTCGGTGATGACGCCTCTGGACGTATCTGGAAAATATACAAAAGAAGAAAAACTGAAAAAAGTCATCGATATTCTGAATGAGGTGGGGCTCAGTGAGAAATTCCTGGAAAAATATCCCCACGAAATGTCCGGAGGCCAGAGACAGCGCGTGGTGATCGCCAGGGCTCTGATCAATGATCCGGAACTTGTGATCTGCGACGAACCGGTTTCTGCTCTGGATGTTTCCGTCCGTTCCCAGGTGCTGAACCTGCTGAAGGACTTACAGAAGGAGCGGAACCTTACCTATATTTTTATTTCACACGATCTGAGTGTGGTAGAATATCTGTGCGACCGGGTAGCTGTCATGTATCTGGGAAGGATCATGGAGCTTGCAGACAAAAAGCAGCTCTATGGAAATCCACTCCACCCCTATACACGAGCTCTCCTCTCCGCGATCCCGGTCCCGGATATTCATGCAAAAAAGGATGAGATCATCCTTCAGGGCGAGGTTCCCAGTCCCTTGAACCCGCCTAAAGGCTGTCTGTTCTCTACCCGCTGCGCTTATGCAACGGAGCGATGCCATAAAGAAGCGCCAAAGCTTGTGGAGCTTACAGATGAGAATGGAGCAAAGCGCAGCGTTTCCTGTTTCCTGTACCATTGATGGAAGCAGAGGCATGTAGTATAATGGAGGAAAATGGAAAAGAAAGGGGAAAAACCCATGGGTAAGATCATTCTTGTAACCGGCATGCTGGGGAACAACAGCCGCGGGGTGCCGTCATTTATTTTAAATACAGCTTACATGAATGCCATTGTGGCTGCCGGAGGCGTTCCGGTGATGATGGGAAGCACAAAGCTGGCTGCGGAGTACGCGGAAATGGCTGACGGTCTTCTCATTACCGGAGGAGAAAGCGTCCATCCCTCCAGGTTTGGCGATACCTTCAATAACCTGGCTGATGGAGATGCCAATGTGGCCCACAACCTCAAGGCCGGATGCAATGTGATCCGGGATGAGATGGAATTTGCTGCCTTTGAGGAGTTTTTTAAGAGGAAGAAGCCCATTATGGGGATCTGCCGCGGCCACCAGCTGGTCAACGCGGCCCTGGGCGGCCACAATATGCTGAATTTTCCGAGGAAGCATGCAGTGGAGCACTCGGAGGGGATCCAGCATGAGATCGTCGCAGAAGACGGATCGATCTTAAACCGCCTTTATGGTCCAAAGCTTCTGGTCAACAGCTTTCACCGGGACTGCGCAGATGCAGTGGGACCGGATGTAAAGGTGACTGCCAGATCTCTGGATGGGATCATTGAGGCCATTGAACACAAGACACTTCCTGTTTTCAGCGTCCAGTTCCATCCGGAACGGATGCGGGGAGATGCGCCGAATCCGGCTTTTGGGCCGGACGGCACAGAATTATTTAAATATTTTGTAGATCTTTGTTAGTGGAAAATCACTGACGCATTTTGAGGAGGAAGAAAAATGACAAAAACAGTAAAAGAAATCGTAGCCGAGATCAAGGAGACCCTGGATAAAAAGGGCGGTCTTAAGCATGTTTATTTTGTAGCCTGCGGCGGCTCCAAGGCAGCCATTTTCCCGGGACTTTACCTGCTTCAGAGCGAGGCAAAGACCTTCAGTGCCACCACCTACACCAGCAATGAGTTCGTTCATGCGACTCCCAAGGAGCTGGACGACCGCTGCGTGGCTGTGATCTGTTCCTTAAAGGCGACCGCAGAGACGGTGGAGGCTGTGAAAAAGGCCAACTCCATCGGAGCCATCACCATTGCCATGACCGGAAATATGGATACAGGAATGGCAAAGGTGGGCCAGTATGTGGTTACCTATTCCAATGGAGACGACCAGGTTTACAGCGATTCCAACCAGGCCAACTCCTTACGGATCGGCTTTGAACTGCTGCACCAGTTTGAGGGATGGGACAAATACGATAAGGCCATGGAGGCATACAAATACATCGATGAGATCGTGGCAGAAGGAAAGGAAAACTGCCTGGCAGCCGCAAAGGAATGGGCAGATAAGGAAAAAGACGAGCCTGTATTCTATGTACTGGCTTCCGGTCCCAACTATGGCGTAGCCTACTCCATGTGCTGCTGTCACTTTATGGAGATGCAGTGGAAGCACGCTGTCTGCCTCCATACCGGCGAATATTTCCACGGCCCCTTCGAGACCACAGATAAGAAGCTTCCGATGATCCTCATTATGAGTGAAGGCCGTACCCGTGCCCTGGATGAAAGATGCCTGAAATTCTTAAATACATATGCAGAGAATTTCATTGTCATTGACTTTAAGGAATTAAACAAGGGCCGTATTGATGCCGACGTGGCAGAGTTCTTCAACCCGGTGGTACTGATCCCCATCGAGCGGTATTATGTGGCACAGATGGCCGAGGTGAGAGGCCATTCCATGGATCACAGAAGATATATGTGGAAGGTTGAGTATTAATGAAAACGAAAGTCATCGGCATTGGGGATAATGTGTGCGATAAATATTATCCTGCAAAGATCATGTATCCCGGCGGCCAGGCCATGAACTTTTCGGTCTATGCAAAGATGCTGGGAGCAGATGCGGCTTATATGGGCGTATTTGGTCGGGATGAGGTGGCGGATCATGTGATCCGGACTCTGGATGAGCTGGGGGTGGACCATTCCCGGTGCCGCCAGTATGACGGGGAAAACGGCTATGCCAAGGTACGCCTGGTGGATGGCGACAGGGAATTTATCATGAGCAACAAGGGCGGCATCGTTAATGAACATCCTTTGGAGCTGACGAAGGAGGACCTGGATTATATCCGGACCTTTAAGCTGATTCATACCAGCTGCAACGGCCATCTGGATGGAGAGCTCCATAAGCTCCGTGAGGCGGGGGTCCCTATTTCCTACGATATGTCCGGCCGGTGGAATCAGGAGTATTATATTGAGACCATCGGGCCCCAGGTGGATATCGCCTTTGCCTCCTGCGGCGACACGCCGGAGGAAGAGATCAAAAAGCTCTGTGAGGCTCTGAAGGCCAGGGGCTGCCGTATGACCGTGGCGACCAGGGGCGGAAAGGGTTCCCTGATCTATGACGGAGAGCAGTATTACACCCAGAAGCCGAAGCTGGTGGATGCGGTGGATACTCTGGGAGCCGGAGATTCCTTTGCCACAGCCTTTCTGCTGGCCATGCTGGAGAAGAAGGATATCCATGCGGCCATGGAAGCGGGAGCAGAGTTTGCGGCAAAGACGTGCCTGGTGAACGGCGCGTTTGGCCACGGCATCGCCTTCCAGGAAGAATAAACGAAAAATCTCATATATGTCTGAACCCGCGGCAGGCCGGATCTCCGGCATTCCTCCTTGTTGCCGCGGGTATTCTTTTTTATTTGACTTGCCATTTTGACTGCTTCATATTAGAATAGGGAAGGTATCACGCGGGAGTACATAGAAAATATGGAACAGGGGGATAAACGTTATGCTGAAACAGGATGCGATCACGCCTTTGTATGTGCAGCTCATGGAAGAGCTGGAAACCAGTATCAGAAACGGCGTCTATAAGCCCGGCGATAAGATCATGACCGAGGCTGAGATGGCCAAAGAATATGGAGTCAGTCTGATCACGGTGCGTAAGGCCGTGGGCTCTTTGATGGAAAAGGGGCTGGTGGTGCGCAAGCAGGGAAAAGGAACGTTTGTCACAAAGCCGAAATATTCAAGAAACATGAAAAAGCTCCAGAGCTTTACGGAAATGTGTGAGCAGATGGGCGTGAAGCCGGGGGCACAGGTCCTGGAGAACCGGCTGATCATGGCGGATAAAAAGGTGGCCGGCCGGCTGGGGATCGAGCCGGGCAGCAATGTGGTCTATATTTCCAGACTCCGCCTGGCAGACGGAGAGCCGGTCCAGGTGGAGAAAAGCTATTTCCCTTTGAAATACGCCTTCCTTCTGGAGGCGGATCTGAATAATGGGTCCATGTTCGAGTGCCTGAAGGAAAAGGCCGGAGCAAAGGTTGCCAGCTCGGAAAAGATGATCGAGCTGTGCCGGGCCACGGCGGAAGAGGCAGCTCTGATGGATGTGAAAAAGGGGGATTACCTTCTGTTTGTAAAGAGCACGGCTTATGATGAGAACGGAGAGCCCATGTATGCCGGGATCCAGCTGATCAACGGAGACCGTTTTTCCCTGTATGTATACGAGTCGGGAAAGTAGGGAGCGGATATGAACGTACTGATCGTCGGCGCCAGAGGCGCTGGAAAGACTACCCTGATCCGGCGGGTCCTGGAGTCTCTGGACCGTCCGGTATGGGGATTTGAGACAGAAAAAGAAGGAGATCAGGTCCATATTTATGATGCGGGGGCGGAGCATGTGCCCACAGAGGAGAATCTGGTGGGCCTGTGCGGAGAGACCTGCGGGATTCCGGTGAAGAAAGGATTTGACCGCTATGCGCCGCGGATCCTGGCTCCCGTAAAGGCTGGCAGCGTTATGATCATGGACGAGCTGGGATATCTGGAGTCCTCTTCAGAACTTTTTTGCAGGGCTGTTCTGGAGCGCCTTGGGGGGAGGGATCCGGTGATCGCAGCAGTGAAGGACAGGGATACGGCCTTTTTAAGCAGCGTCCGCTCCCATCCTGGCTGCCGGTGTTTTTTCATCACGGAAGAAAACAGGGATGCGCTGTATGAAGAGGTCCTTGATTTTGTAAAAAAACAGTTCCAGACAACTGTTCGGTCATGGGGAGGCCTGGACGGGGAAAAACATTGAAAATATGCTTTTATAAAGTATTGTTCTCTCTGTATCTCTGCATAGCGGATGCCCGGCGTTTCCTGTCCGCAGCAGACGGACAGGAAGGAAGATGTATGGCTGGATGGTTATAGTTTCCAGGGTAAAATGACGAAAAAATCTTGACAAAATGGTCTGGATTGGTATATAATGACGATGTTCATAAGAATACTTTGTTGCACGAGTGGCTCAGTGGTGGAGTATCGCCTTGCCAAGGCGAGGGTCGCGGGTTCGAATCCCGTCTCGTGCTTTTTTAATACATAAAAATAGATACAGACTACGGAAGCACGAGGCGGTCTTGGAACCCGCAGGGCTGACGCCCTGGTCCGAATGCCCTCGCTGCGTCCACTGGGTGGACTGCGCTGGGGCAGACCCTCCCGTCTCGTGCTTTTTTAATACATAAAAATAGATACAGACTACGGAAGCACGA